>Ga0209085_1000029_pt1 | contig 97533 bp, 129 predicted proteins | sample C_131016_EF_Meta_FD_187310 | JGI IMG/M metagenome (GOLD analysis project Ga0209085, IMG submission 187310) | Freshwater microbial communities from Lake Croche, Canada to study carbon cycling - C_131016_EF_MetaG (SPAdes) (version 2) | ecosystem: Environmental > Aquatic > Freshwater > Lake... | reverse complement strand
TTGCAGAATATTGAAACATAAGATTTGCAATTCTATCTAATTTGCTGAAGTCACCTTCACACAATTCCATTGCTATATCACGAGCAGACGACATTACTTCATCTGAAATAAGTGCTTCCGCAGAAGCCTGTTGGATTTTCATTGCAGTTGCGATAGACATTAGTTGCCTTCTTTCTTGTCGGGAGTTGTAATTGTATCAGGGTGTACTGACATTTGGAAGTGATTATCTATGAAGTCGCTCCATAGTTTATTTATATCAAGTTGGGTTGACATAAGTTGTCCTTTCGTTATGCCGTAAGTATAGCAGGTTGCACTGACATATTCTATTTACCCGTCAGTATTTTCATGAGATAAAAATCACATGCCGTAAACGGCGTGTCGTACTTGACACGACACGCCCGAACGGGTCGATGCATTTTTATGCAGCTTTATAAATAATTATTCAAATTTATTTTTATATTTGCGTTTGCGATTATATTTTTTCTTTGATGGAATTGCAGTTGCAGCATTACTGCGACGCAACTCTTGAATTCTCTTTACTTTTTCCATGATCTTACCTTTCAACAACTCTGCGACCTTCACGATAAAAAATCTTTGTGTAACATTTGCCCGATGGCGTGTAGAGATTTACAGTTGAATATTTATCTGCAAATCCCCAGTCAATAAACTTTGCAAACTCTTTGTGTGCTTGCAATTCATCTGCATATTGAAAAGAAAAATCAGGTGATTTATTTTCATCATATGTTACAGTAATTTTATACATTATTAAGCCTCGCTTCTTGCGAATAGTTGATGATATTCCGCAACTTCATCTGCGGGAATATTGTAGGGGTTGCAATCGCAATAATCGAAATCATAGTCGCCGTCTGGAGATACCCAGCCAGTTACGCCTTGACCATAGCAATCTGAGCAATTTACAATTTGCTCTAACGCATTTTTCATATTTGACATTTAGTTGTCCTTTCTTGTCTGACACTCGCATTTATTTACAGTTATTGTATCACCTTGCACTGACACAGTTGCGAGAGTATCGCACCCATCGCATAAGAATACATTTGATAAATTATCTAGTAGGTTTCCCATTTACTTAGCCCCCTCATTTTTCTTAATTGTAGCGGATAGGGCTAACAAGGCTTCTGCCTTGCTTGCTTCACGCTGTGCAATAACGTGAGCCTTGAATTCATCTAGGTTCATTTCTGACCTTCTTTCTGTTTAGGTTTATATTATATCAGGGGGGTCTGACAAGTTGACCCCGTAGGGTGGAGATTCTTACTTACGACATTGGGCTAGAACTTCTCCGAAACTGCCCCTGTTTCGTTATTTAGTTAATCTTTGATTTTAACCGCTACAGTGCGATAAGTCTTGCGACCCCAAGTATTGCTTCCACTATTAGGTGCAATTTCTACAAGATAGGTTTCGCAACCTTCATACCAAATTGGTTGTGGGTGTTTTTCTGCACTGATGATTTCTCCACGCATTGTTCGGGATACATAAGGTTTTCCTACAAGTAGGTTTTCTATTGAATATACATTTGCTGTCACGGTGACACCTTCTTTCTTTATACGGATATTATAGCCTATCGTACTGACATTTTCCACTTTTAAGGGCATTTGTCTCACTATTTGGAGCGTGGCATTTGTGAGAAAAATCACATGTGTTCTTAATCACATGCGACACGCCCGAGTGCGGGTCGACCCAAAAATGTAGTTGAAAGTTAAACCATATTAGTTTAACTTTCAACTATTTATTTAGTTTTTATCGCCAAACATTTCTAACACGATTTGAATTTCTTCATTTGTTAAATGATCAAGCTGAATTGCATCTGCAAAACCAAATGGATCTTTATCGTTCAGCATATACTGTCTCCTTAAATTTTGTACGGTTAAAGTTTTTGTTATCTTGTTCAAATATGTCGCACATATTATTTACAATAAATCTTTTTGCATCAATATCAAGGGCGGGAAACCCATGGTGTATTGAATTTAATAAGTTAGCAAATTGCACATAGTCTTTTCTAGTCATCATTTATTTTTACCCCATCCATTTAGATTTTTGAATTCAGCATATGGTAATTCTAAAGTAATTAGATTACCTTTTACGGCATTGGCACTACGGCTAATTCCATATTTTTGAAGTGTAACTGACATAGTTTCAGTTTCATCATTTAGCGAAAGAATTTCCACAACTTTGTGGTTGATATATTTTGAAGGAGGCAGAAAGAATTTATCTTGTGCCAATTTATTAGCAAGAGAGAGACTCATTTAGATATCTCCCAATCCGACCAAAAACTTAAGCGGTCTGAATCATGTTCAACATAGAAACTTTCTATGTTTTGTTCACACATTTCGCAAAATGTGTAGCATACATCATTGTGAAATGATTTAGCATTTTTATTTGGGGTATGCGACACGCATACTGTGTTTATTGTTAGTGTAGTCATTTTAGACCACCTTTCTTTTGAGAATTTATTTATTGTTATTTAATTGTATGTCGCTAGTATAACAGGGGGGTCTGACATATGCATACGTTATGTTAAGTAAATTATCAGACATTATAGTGCAAATCGGACATTCTTAAAATGTGATTAATCTCACACGTAAGGCGACACTCCCGAGTGCGTCGATTTTTTTTGCATATTTATGCAAGATCATGAATAAAAAAATTAAGCAGTTTTAAGAGTTGCTCAGCTCTTTTATTTTATTCTACATTAAGATTTTTCATGCATTCTTCCCAAAATCTATCTGAGTCAAATTTATCGTTATCTGAAAAAAACATTTCAGAAAAATCATTTACAATATCCTCATATACTTCAATTTTAATTTCTGAGGCATATGAATTTAAGATTTCAGCAGTTGCAACATAGTCTTTGCGTGTCATCATTTTAGTTCTTTTCCTTTTTTTACTTAGTTGTTTTTACCATAGCGAAACGGCGTGAGCCATTTGCCAAGATTAAATTAACACGAGTTACTTTATTAGAAATCGGGGAGAAAGAAGCAATACGACCAGTAACGCCAGTTTTGCTAGTAGTGAATAAGTCTCCGATTTGGTAAGTGTATCCGCTTAGTGTCATTTGTTATGTCCTTTTCTTTTGTTGGGTTTGGGTTGAGCCTTTTTGTATCATGCTCAGGATATTGTGTTACTTAATTGTAACTGTAGTCCAGCGATAATCGCCATTATCTAGCGACAATTTTACACGGGTGCGTGTTTCTGTAACTGGGATAATTTCGGTGATTGTTCCTGTAACATTACTACGCTGTGTAGTAAAGAGGTCGCCAATTTGGTATGTCTTATTTGCTACTGTCATTGTTTCTTTTCCTTTTCTATTAGGTGGTTATTTTCCTAGTATAGCACTAGGGTCTGACATTGTGTCAAATCTATAGGATTTCGTCTGGGTCAAAATCAGGGGTGGGTATGAATAAAGAGTCTGACTCTGATTCAGGCTCCTCATCTATCTCCCATGTGATAAAGTCACGGGGGTCAAGAGTAGATTTAATTTCCCAAGAGTATGTATAAGCCATTAGTCATTTCTCATTTCTTTTATGTCAAGGTAGATAGCATAGCATAGGGGTATGACAACACACGCTAAGGCTAATTGGACTAGAGATGTGATTATTCTCACAATCATTACTTAGCCTCCTTGCAACGGATACTAGTATCGCCCATATAGCGATTTAGACCTCTAACGAAAGTGATTTTTTCGTTACAGTAGAAGCAACTACCATCTTTAGACGGGAAGTGTAGGATAGGCTTAAGGCTATCCGCTGGATTATATAGTGAGTTCATTAGAACTCCTTTCTTTATCAAGAACCTTTCTTGATTTTCTTTATAGTAGAATACTAGCATACTAAATTGGAAAAATCAAGCACCAACACGGACATATTGGACATTATTTATGTGATATAGAACACATAGCGTGCAATATGTCCGATTTGACCTTTATGTGCGCTCTATTTTTTTTAAAAAAAGAGTTTTAAAAGTGGAATCATACAAATTAAAACTCCATTAACATTTTGATCAAAAGTAAAAATACTCACTAGTAACTTATATTGGACAAAAAGAGGCGGGAACTGCTAGAATAGCAGTATGAGAATAGTTATATGTGATATATGTAAGAAGGAGATAGCTTCTAGATCTAAATTTGCCCATATGACACTATCAAATCACCTAAAAGAACATAAAAGTGTGACTTAGATCACATATTTACAATATTCTATGTTTATATTGTGATCTATATCACACTTTTAGTAAAAATAATTTTATTTTATGCCAGAAAGTAGTCTTTTTTGCTTTTCTACATGGACATACAGACATTTTATAGGCATGTTTGCATAATTTTTGAGATTTAGCTCTCATTTTGCTCATCTTCAATTAAAAAAGAAGGCGGGGGAGCAAGGACTTGTCCTTGTTGGTGCTTAAATAACATAGAATCAACATCAGCACCTAGTTTCTCACCAATCAAAGCTAACATATCATAATTTCGCTGGGATTGGATAAATATTGCACCAACTAGCTCTCTTATATTATCTAATATATCCAGAATAGCGTCAGTATCGTCTAATTCGTCTTTTATATTACCCATTGCCTATAATCTCTCTTGTTATATGATCCCATTTTGAGCCTTCCATTCCCGCCGAATTATTAATTACCAGATCTCCGTCATCATTGGTTGTGGTAAATAGCCATTTTGCGGGGCTTAGAGGGCTCTTTCCGACGAGAACTCCATTACAGCTAATCTCTATATTAAAGTTATCCTCATCGTCGCTATGAGCCTCTATGTAGGCCTTTTCTATATTAATTTTTGCCATTGTTAGTCCATTTTTTCGGGCTCACTCAATTGCGCCTTTATAAGTTCAATTAAATTATTATATAGAGTAGAGCCTGCAGTATTTTTATAACCGCATGCATAGCAGTGTAGCACGATATTATCTTCTTCCAAGTTATGGGATAGCGGGAATATCGCTTCTTCTTGTTGATGCATAGGACAGGCGAGGAAGTTTACCTTCCCCGCCTGCGCTAATTGTAAATATTCTGAAAAGACTTGAATCCGCATTATGCAGCCACTAAGTTCGCCTTATTTAAAACAGAATTTACATACTGTGCAACAGTAGGATTTCCAGAAACTGGCTTGTTCCAAGTTTTCTTATTGTTTGCACGAGAAGGCATTAAATGTGATGCAATAACCTTTGTCCAGTCATGGTACTTTTTGTAGTTAAATTCAAGTTCATGAATTATTCTAGCGTCTTGTACCCATTCTGGGGCTTTGCATGGATTTTTGTAGCCCATGTAGTTATTCCATGTTTCTGGCATGTACTGGTATGCACCGCATGCACTGCTGGAATAAGACTTGCGATAATACGCTCCCGCTCCACCTGTTTCAGTGGATTTGAGTGCATTTGCTAATCTTGATATTATTACCCGCTTGTCTACTCTTGTTGTTTTTAGATTTAGCTCATGGCTATAATCGGGCATTTGAAAAGTGTCTCTAGAGGATAAATCATTAACTAAATAAAAAGTCTTTGTATGGACTTTTCTCTTTAATATATTATTATAATCTATATTAATCATATCTTTTATATTAACTAAGTTATTAAATTTATTAATATATAATATATTTTTATTATACACTATCGCTTCCTTCATTTGAGCGTGGGCTTCAGAATTAATTCCAAAAAGCAGTGTGATAATGCTCACATATACCATAACCAACGCTGTCCTTATCCTTACTTTGTTCTCATTGTTCATTTTGAACCTCCTGGGGTAAGAGTAGTATTATCCAGTCTATCATGATATACTATCAAAAACAAGTCAGAAAGAGTGTTATGCAAGTATCATTTACAGGTGCACCACAATACATGGATCGCAATGTAGGCTATGGTGAAGCGTCATTTCATATATTTAATTCATTTAAAAATCTAGGCGTAGAATGTTTAATTAAATCAAAAGAAACAAATATTGGTATTGCTTTTAATATGCCACATATGTACCTTTTTGGTAAAGATCAATATAAGATTGGTTATACACCTTGGGAATCTACAGAATTACTTTTTGGATGGCATCACGCTTTAGCTCATATTGATGAATTTTGGACAACATCTCCTTGGTGTGCAGAAATTTTTTCTAAGCACACAGATAAACCCATATTTGTATACGAGCATGGTATTTTAGATGATTGGATTCCTAAGAAACGCTCAATTGATTCATCCCGCCCATTTAGATTTTTACATGTTGGTGGTCCATCAGACAGAAAGGATGCACAACTAGTCGTTAATACTTTTGTTGAGCTTTATGGAGATAATCCAAATTACGAATTGATTTTAAAATGCACAAGAATGAATACAACAAGAGTTAAAGATCCAATTACAAAAGAATATGACGGAAGCCCAAACGTATTTTATAAAAATATTAAAATTATAGAAAGCAAATTGTCTCCAGAACAAATGATTGAATTGTATGACATGTGTGATGTTTTTGTTTACCCTAGTTGGGGCGAGGGATTTGGATTTAATCCATTACAAGCAATGGCTATGGGAATTCCAACAATATGTACAGAAGCTTGGGCAACATATGCAAAATATATCCATATGCCTTTAAATTCAACATGGTGGCAATCACCTTGGCCAGATATTCATCCAGGATTACTTTTGAAACCTGATGCGCTGCAATTAAAATTTTATATGGAAGATGTTGCTAAAAATTATGAAACATATTCTGATTTAGCATATAAGAATTCTTTTCTTATACATAAAGATTACAATTGGGACAAGGTCTCTAAACCTGCAGTTGAGAGATTGAAAAAAATTCAAAAAGACCATTTTTAAAATTCTAGTGTGGTACACTAGGAGTCTATCTAAAAATCTGAGGAGAATAAATTAAATGTCTAGAACTATTGAAAACCCGTATGAAAACTTTATTGCACTATCTCGTTATGCAAGATGGTTAGAAAGTGAAAATCGTCGTGAAACATGGGGTGAAACAGTAGATCGTTACTTTAATTTTATGCAGGGTCATCTTCGTGATAATCATGGTTATGTTGCAGATGATGCACTTGTAGCAGAACTTAAAGATGCAGTATTTAATCGTAATGTAATGCCTTCAATGCGTTCTGTAATGACTGCAGGTCCAGCATTAGAAAGAGAAAATGTTGCGGGATATAACTGTTCATTTATTCCAGTAGACAATGCTCGTTCATTTGATGAAGCAATGTATATTCTTATGTGTGGTACTGGTGTTGGATTTTCTGTTGAATATAAGTACGTTAATAAGCTTCCCTCCCTTCCAGAAACTTTAGAAAAATCAAATACTGTAATCAATGTTGGGGATTCAAAAGAAGGTTGGGCTAAAGCCTACCGTGAACTTCTTTCACTTCTTTGGGCAGGACAAATTCCACAGATTGACATTAGCAAGGTTCGTCCTTCTGGTGCTCGTCTTAAAACTATGGGCGGAAGATCATCTGGGCCACAACCATTAGTAAATCTTTTTGATTTTACAATCAAAATTTTTAAGGGAGCACTTGGTCGTCAACTTAAGCCAATTGAAGCTCACGATATTATGTGTAAAATTGGAGAAGTTGTAGTTGTTGGAGGAGTACGTCGTTCAGCATTAATTTCTCTTTCTAATATTAATGATATTGAAATGGCAGCAGCAAAAGCTGGTAATTGGTGGGAATCAAATGCACAACGTGCATTAGCAAATAATTCTGTTGCATATTCACGCAAGCCAGAGATGGCTCAATTTATAGCAGAATGGAAATCACTCTATGATTCAAAGTCAGGCGAAAGAGGTATCTATAATGTGGCAGCAGCACAAAAGCAAGCAGCCAAATATGGTCGTCGTTCTGAAGAGATTCATTATGGAACAAACCCTTGCTCGGAAATCATTCTCCGTCCTTATCAGTTTTGTAATCTTTCAGAAGTCGTATTACGTGAAGAAGATACACCTCAAACTGTTGCAAATAAAGTTCGCCTTGCAACAATTCTAGGAACATGGCAATCAACACTTACAGACTTTAAGTATATTCGTAAGATTTGGAAGGACAACACCGAAGAAGAACGCCTACTTGGAGTTTCACTTACTGGTCAATTTGGAAACAAATTCTTTTCTGGACAAGACGGAATGAATAAGCTTGGTGATACTTTAAATAGACTTCGTGAGTATGCACTTGCAACAAATATTGAAGAGGCAGAGAAAATTGGGATTCCCGCCTCAGCAGCAATCACTTGCGTAAAGCCTTCAGGCACAGTGTCCCAATTGGTCGGGGTATCTTCAGGAATGCATCCATGGCATTCAGAATATTATATTAGAACAGTTCGTGGGGATAAGAAAGATCCTATTACTCAATTTCTTAAAGATTCAGGTATTCCTGCAGAAGATGATGTAATGAAGCCACAAGATACAATTGTATTTTCATTTCCAGTAAAAGCACCTTCAAATGCTATTACTAGAGATAAAGTTAATGCAATTCAACAACTTGAGATTTGGCTTACATATCAACGCCATTGGTGTGAGCACAAGCCTTCTGTAACTATTACCGTTAAAGAAGATGAGTGGATGGAAGTTGGAGCATGGGTTTATAAGCATTTTGACGAGTGCTCTGGAATTTCATTCCTTCCATATTCTGACCACACATATGCTCAAGCCCCATATCAAGAAGTTGATGAAAATGCTTATAACGAGCTAGTTTCTAAGATGCCTACATCTATTAACTGGGAAGCATTATCACTATATGAATTAGAAGATTCAACAACTGGAACACAAGCATTGGCGTGTGTTTCGGGTGAATGCGAAATAGTAGATATTGGTCAAAGCTGATATAATATAAAAGGACACCAATCCACATAAACCCGCCCTCCTCCACAGGGCGGGTTTTCTATGTTTTAGAACCTTTAAATGGTAGAATGACTATGTAAATCTATATATATATTGGGGTGCATAAATGGCAATTCAAGAAATCAATTATGATATTATCCAAAATGATACGTGGTCCGTTGACATAACTGTAAAAGATTCAGCAGGAGCATTAATCAATTTCACTGGATACAATTTCCTAATGGAAGTAAGAGATAGAGAAGGCGGAAGCGTTTTATGTGCTACCGCAAGCCTAGGTAGCGGAATTACAGTTACTGGAACAGGCGTTATTCATGTTGAGTTAACCCCAGCTCAAACAAATAAATTTAATTTACCAAAATCTAAATATCAGATCATATCTATAGATGCAAGTTTAAGGCGTAAAACTCTTGTACAAGGATGGTTTCAGGTTAGGCCTAACACCATACTATAATGACAGATAATATTTATATTAATCAACAGAACAATGAAATAACTGTTGTAGAAACTAATAACGAAGTAATATTATCAACATCTGGATATCAGGGTCCAACTGGTGCACAAGGTGCACAAGGTTTTGGATATGCACAATTACAAGGAATACAAGGCGTTCAGGGTTTGCAAGGACCACAAGGTACGCAAGGCACACAAGGTGTGCAAGGCATGCAAGGTGTGCAGGGTACACAGGGCACACAGGGTGTGCAAGGCACACAAGGCATTCAGGGTGTTCAAGGAACACAGGGCGTACAAAGCACACAAGGTATTCAAGGTGTTCAAGGAACACAAGGTATTCAAGGTGTGCAAGGCACACAAGGCATTCAAGGTGTTCAAGGAACACAAGGTATTCAGGGCATTCAGGGTGTTCAAGGAACACAGGGCGTACAAAGCACACAAGGCATTCAAGGTGTTCAAGGAACACAAGGTATTCAAGGTGTGCAAGGCACACAAGGTATTCAAGGTGTTCAAGGAACACAAGGTATTCAAGGTGTTCAAGGAACACAAGGATTACAAGGAATTCAAGGCATACAAAGTATGCAAGGAACGACGGGAATTCAAGGTACTCAAGGAGTAACTGGAGCAAGTGGAGTATCCTCTAGCTATTTTGAGTATAAGATTGATGCAAATAGCACAACTAATGCACAGCCAGCAAATGGAGATATAAGATACAATAATGCTACTCAAATAAATTCTACTGCTTTATATATTAATCATTTAACAAGGCTTAGTATTGATATAGATATGTTCTTAGCGCTATTAAAAGTAAATGATAATGTATTTATTCAAGATCAAAATGATTCTAACAATTATCAAAAATTTATAGTAAGTGGAACTATTAATCCAGGAAATAATACCTATGTTCAAATTCCAGTAACATATGTAGAAGGATTAGGATTGGGTATTACTGGTTTTTCTAATAATCATCAAGTAATTTTAGTTACCACCGCCGTAGGTATTCAAGGAACAACTGGAGCGCAAGGAACACAGGGAACACAAGGTTTACAGGGTACGCAAGGTGTACAAGGCATTCAAGGTACAAATGGAATTCAAGGCTTACAAGGTTTTAATGGAATTCAAGGTACACAAGGAATACAGGGAATTCAAGGAATTGATGGTTCAGCAATTCAAGGAACAACAAATACATTTACTGCCGCCAATACTTTTGCTCCTACTAGCGCAGTTGTACCTTTAACTTTAACCGCTTTTGCTGGTTCTCAAAATATATTAAACGCAACTGCTACAAACGGCGGCTATTTTAGAGTAGATTCAAGCGGTAATGCCAGCGTAGGTGGCGGAAAAATAACTTCGGGTTATCAAAGTATTGCAAGCGGCTATGCGCCCAATCTTCTTTTAGAAATAAAAGGAACAGCTTCTCAAACTGGAGATTTGATTCAAAATAAAAATTCCGCAGGTACAGTTTTATCAGGCGTAAATCCCGCAGGACAGATTTATGTTGGAAAAACTTCATCAAATACTGTAGGTGGAACTGCGTCTGGTGTAACTATTACCTCTTTTACCAGTACAACTGTTACATATAACTCAACCAATACATACGGAACTAACCCTTATTCACCAGGCTCAACAGTAACTATAACAGGGTTTACTCCGTCTGGTTATAATGGAACTTTTGTAATTCAATCAGTTGGTGGAACGTCTGGCGCTTATACATTTACTTGTGCTAATACAACAAATACCACAGTTAGCGTAAATACTGGAAATGCTTATCTAAGTGCTATTGGTGCGTTTTCATCTACAAGCCCATTTACAACTCCTTTAATTGTTCAAGGCGCTACTTCTCAAACAGTCAATTTACAAGAATGGCAGAGCAGTACAGGGTCAGTTATTGCTTATTTAAGCCCTAATGGAAATATGAACGTAAATGGAACTTTTTCTGCACAAGGAAATATTCTTGCTACAGGGCTATTTGGTAGTTCTGCATCTAATGGAGTTAATTTAAAATTAAACAATCTTTTGGGTAATACACTTAATGCGGGCGGTGCAGTATTAGCTGCTCAATACAGCACACAACTGCCTTTAACAGTAAAAGCATCTGGTGGATCAACAGGATCAATACAAGGTGCAACTGCTAATGGTACTACATCAGTTGTTTACACATCAAATGTTTCACTAGTATTTGCTGTAGGGCAAACAGTAACCATTACTGGTGTTGTATCTACAGGAAATTCTTCCGCAACTGCTGGATTAGGTTTTAATATAACTGGAGTAATTACAGCTGCAAGCACAACTTCAATTACAGTTACCGCCCCATCTGCACTTACTGATACATGGACCTCTGGCGGAACAATAACAACTCAACTAACTGGATTAACTCCCGATTTAACACAATGGCAAAACCTTAGCGGAACTGTTCTTGCAAAAGTAGATTCAGCGGGAGCTTTAACTGCTAGCGCATTATATACTTCTGGACAATTAACAGCTCAAAATATAAATGTAGGTTCAACAATTAGAGGTTCGAATGCAAATGGTTCTTATATCGTTCCTCAAAATAACACAAGCAATACCTTAAATGCCGCAGCATTAAGAATAATTGGTTTGTCAAGCAATCAATTGCCACTAGCAGTTCAACAAGCAGCTTTGTCTACTGGAACAGTTACTAATGCTACAGCAGGCGGTGGTAATATTGTTTATACAACATCAAACGCTTCAGTAATTACCATAGGTCAAAATATTACTGTTACAAATATAGTTTCTGCTAATAATCCATCTGCTACTGCAGGTACAGGTTTTAACGTAACTAATGCACCTGTAATTGCTGCTACTTCTACAACTGTTACAGTTTCCGTATCAATTACTGATACTTACACTTCTGGTGGAAGTCTTGCAGTTGTTGGTGGTTCAACTCCAGATATTCAGCAATGGTGGACTTCAAGCGGATCTGTTCTTGCAAAAGTAGATTCAACTGGAGGATTTAGTGTTACATCCCTTACCTCTAGTGGAAATATTAACGTTAGCGGAAATAACAGTATATTAAAATATACAAATATTAGACAGCTGACACTTGGAAACAACTCAAGCGCTATAGAACAAAAGCTTTTAATTCCAGGAACTGCTAATCAAACTGCTGATCTTGTTCAATATCAAAATTCATCAAGCACTGTTTTATCAACAGTTAATGCGTTAGGTCAAATGGTTATTGGATCATCAACTGCTTTAACAAATAGTGCAGTTCAACCAAATATTACTGCAGTTTTATTTACTTCAACTACTGCAACATATACTTATACATCAACATTGCAAGTGCTATCAATTGGAGATTATGTAACAGTATCTGGCATTGTTCCTACAGGTTATAATGGAACTTTCCAGGTAACCGCCGTTGCCACAGTAACTGCAGGATCATCTTATTCTTTCACTGTTGCAAATACAACAAATACAACGGTAACGACGGGAACTGGAACAGTAGCTCTAACAGCTGGATTATCAGTTACAATACCAGATAAGTCACATAGTGGAATTATTATTAAGGCGGCTGCAAATCAAACTGCAGCTATGATGGAATTTAGAGATTCAGCTGGAAACTTAAGTACTTGGTGGGATGCAAATGGTGCTATGACTGCAACAACAGCAGTTGTTTCAACCATATATTCTGGTGGTAAACTTTCAAGTGGAACCCTAGGTTATTTTAATGCAACAACGTTTGCTCCATACGTTATACCAGTTGTTGTTAGAGGTGCAAATTCACAATCAGTTGATTTACAACAATGGCAAATAAATTCAGGAACAGCTGTTGCAAGAATTGCTTCAGATGGAAGAATTTATGCTCAAAATGGACTTGATGTAAATGGTGGTTCAACATCGCTTCGTGCAATATCAGGTGCATCTACTGTAGTATCATTTACAGCAAGAGGAGCAGCATCTCAAACTGCAGATCTTACACAATGGCAAGATTCAACAACAGCTGTACTTGCAAAAGTAGACTCTTCTGGAAATATAACTGCAACTAAATATATAACAACAAGTGGAACATCTGTACAATATGTTATGGGTGATGGATCTCTTAGTGTAACTGGCCCTCAAGGTATACAGGGAGTTCAAGGCACACAAGGTGTGCAAGGAACACAGGGCGTACAGGGTAATTTTGGTATTCAGGGTATTCAAGGAACACAGGGTACAACGGGAAGCACGGGATCACAAGGAATAACTGGTGCACAAGGTATTGCAGGATATATAGGTCAAGATGGTGTTCAAGGTGTGCAAGGAGCAATAGGTAATACAGGTTTACAAGGCACACAAGGTTTGCAAGGCTTACAAGGTTTTGGCTTTGCCCAACTGCAAGGAATTCAAGGAACTCTTGGTACACAAGGTACATTTAATGTTAGTGCAACTCAACCAACTCCTCTATATAGTGGTCAAGTTTGGGTAAATACTAATGATGGTAGAACTTATGTATATGATGATACTGAATGGTTTGAAGCTTATGGAAATTATCAAGGGCTACAAGGATTAACAGGAATTCAAGGACCAATAGGAACTTCTATTGCCGCCACTTATGACACAGATCAAGGAGTTATATCAGGGCAGGTGTTTAGTTAATGGCTAATCCTATAAAGCGTGGAGAATCTGGTAGCCAAGTAAGTTCTTGGAATCCAACCTCTTCTAATACTTCTTATTACACATCGTTAGTTAATCCATATGGTTTAACTTTGCGAAAAACAATCACATCTACTGGAACAGTTGCTATTCCTGATGGAATAAACTTTGTCTATGCCATCGCAGTTGGCGGCGGCGGCGGTGCTGGTTCAACTTCAGGTGGAGGCGGAGGTGGAGTTGCTTGGGGTTGGACAATAGCAACATCATCTTGTGTCGTTGGTGCTGGCGGCGCACCAGGGTCTAATGGTGGAAATTACACAAGATATGGAAACATTTTTGCTGGCGGTGGTGGTGCGCAACAAGCCTCGGGAGCACTTGGTGGCGCAGGTGGCGGTAATGCCTCAGGCTCAACAAATTATTGGGGCATACCTGGTGGTGCTGCTGGCTCTTCTGGGACAAAAGGAGGTTCAGGTTCAGGGGCAGGCGGTGGAAGTAGTGGTGCAAATGGAACTGTGGCTGGTGCGGGTGGAGATGGTATTTCAGGCGGCGGTGGCGGTAATTCTGTATTAGCGGGAGGTGCTGCAACAAATACAGGCGGAAATGGTGGTTTAGGAATTGTTGGTGGCGGCGCTGGACGAGCCCAATCAGGTTCTACTTTAAATGTTGGCGGCAATGGCGGTAACGGGGTCAATATCTTGACTGGCGCAATTACAATTGGCGGAACAGGTTTAAGTTCCGCAACTAACGGCTCAGGTGGAGGCGGTGCTGGGGTAGCGGGCAATGGTTTAAACGCCCCAAATACATTAACTGGCGGTTCTGGTGGTTTAGGTGGGGGCGGTGCAGGCGCGGGTGTTTCATTAGGTGGTTCAGGTGGCAACGGAATCATCTACCTTTACTGGTGACATATTATGCATAAACAATTAAAAGCAGGCGAAGTTAGCACACAAGTATCAAGTTGGTTTCCGTCATCCAATTTTGTTACTACTGATTCTACTATTACTCCTTATGGTTTGCAATTGCGCCAAACTTTATTATCTACTGGAACAGTAAAAATACCTTCAGATATAAAATGGGTATATGCAATTGTTGCAGGCGGCGGTTCGGGTGGTGGGGCAGGTACGCTCATAGGAGGCGGCGGTGCTGGCGGCCTTGCTTGGGGATGGACTCCTGCAGTACCAACTTGTATTGTAGGCGCTGGCAATACTGGCAGTTTTGGAGGTTATACACGATATGGAAGTATTTTTACAAATGGTGGGGGTTCTTATAATGCAGGTCAAACCATGACTGGTGGTGGTCAGGGCTCAAATATAAATCAAACTGCTGGGGGAACAAATTATTGGGGTATGCCTGGTGGCGCAGCAGGCAGTGCTGCAAATTTAAATGGTAGTAATGGTTCTGGCGGTGGTGGTGCTCTTTCCTCTAATGTAAATGGTGTATCTGGAGGCAATGGAGGAAGTGGAATTAGCGGCGGCGGTGCTGGTAATTCTTATGGAGCAGGTTCATTAACAAATACTGGTGGAAATGGCGGTGCTGGAATGATTGGCGGCGGCGGCGGAATGGGATTAAATTCAAGTACATTAAATATAGGCGGCGCTGGTGGAAATGGATTTAATCTTATAACTAATACAATATCAATAGGTGGTGCACAAAACAATGGTAATGGTGGCGGTGGCGCAGGCATAGCAGGTAATGGAAAAGATGCTACTTTAACTAATTCTGGCGCTGGTGGACTTGGAGGCGGTGGCGGCGGTGCAGGAACAATAGGAGCATATGGCGGAAATGGAGTAATCCTACTTTATTATTAGGAAAATATTATGAGCATAGACTTTTATAAGAATTCATCATTTGTTGATTCTCCCTATAATCTTAAATTACAACAGACCTTTTCTACCCCTGGAACTTTTTCAGTAACAATTCCTGCTGGTATAAACCGTGTATGGGCTGTAGTAATTGGTGGAGGAGGAGGAGGAGGTGGCGCTCCTTCCAGTGGCGGTGGCGCAGGCGGCGGAGGTGCTGGTGGGTACTCTCAAGGTTGGACTTATATCTCCAACTCTGTAACTGTTGGTGCAGGCGGCACTGGTGGTTCCTCAAGCAGCGGCTCTCAAGGTGGAATTTCTATTTATGGAATGGTGATGGCAGGTGGCGGTGGACTTGGAGGCGGTGCTTCTACTGGCGGCGGTGGTGTTATTCCAGGTGGCGCAGGTGGTGGAGCAGGAACATCAGGCTTTGGTGGCGGTGGTGCAGTAAGTTATACGGGAGCCCCTGGTGGCTTCTCATCCAATGGCGGTTCTGTCGGTATCTCTTACGCTGGCGGTGGCGCTACTTACAGTGGTAGCACGGGTGGTGCACCTGGTGCCGCAGGAGTTTCAGGTGGCGGTGGTGGGTACGGGAACGTAACTACTGGTAATAATAATGGCGGACCTGCTGGTTCAGGTTTAATAGGCGGAGGCGGTGGTGGCGGCATTACTACAAGTATTACAGCAACCATTACTGGTGGTTCTGGAGGTACAGGAGATTTTTATAGAGGTGGCGTAGGAGCAAGCGGAAGAACAATAGCGGCTGTAGGAGGAATTGGTACAGGCGGAGGCGCGGGTGGAGGAGCAGGATTTGCTGGCGCTGGTTCAGATGGTCTTGGAGTATACGGTGGACAAGGTGGACTTGGTGGCGGCGGTGGTGGCGGAAGCGGCCCACTAGGTACTGGTGGTAACGGCGGCAACGGAATTGTTTATCTATGGTATTAAGGAGTAATAATGAGTTCTAGTATTAATCAAAGCCCACAGTATAGTGATACTCCTTTGGGTCTTAAGCTACAGCAAACTTTTACTAATACAACTACAACTGATCAAACATATTCAGTAACTATTCCCATAGGCATAAACAGAGTGTATGCAATTGTTATTGGTGGTGGCGGTAGTGGCTCATCTACTGCAACTGGTGGTGGAGGTGCTGGAGGTGCTGGAGGCTACTCAACGGGTTGGACTTATATTTCAAATACGGTAACAGTCGGCGCTGGCGGCACTGGGCCAAGTACTGCGGCTGCTGGTGCTAATGGTGGTTCATCAATTTATGGAATGGTAATGGCTGGTGGTGGTTCTGGTGCACAGCCTGGAACAGGTGGTGGAGGTGCTGCTGGTGCAACATCAGGTGGTGGAGTTTCGTCAACCGTCTCTTATACAGGAGCGCCTTCGTCTTCAGGCGGAGTTTATAGTTACGCTGGTGCACAAAATGCTGCTGGGGTTTCAGCGGGAGGAGCAAATGGACAAGCAGGTACTACTGGAGCAATAAATGCTGGTGGCGGTAACCGTGGACTTATCTGTGGTGGCGGTGGTGCAGCAGGAACATCAGGAGTTGGCACAGGTGGCAACGGCGGCACAGGTGATTTCTATACTGGTGGCTTAGGTTCAACAGGAACAGGAATAACTTTTGGTGGTGGAGGGGGAGGCGCTGGATTTTTAGGTGCTGGCAAAGATGCAGTTGGAAACAATGGTGGTAACGGAGGTTTAGGTGGCGGTGGTGGTGGGGCGGCCTCAACATCAGGTGCTGCTGGTTCAGGTGGTGGTGGTTGTGTACTTCTTTATTATTAATATAATGTATAATAAGTTACAGGAGCAAATAAATGCCAATTAATTTTCCAACTTCAGGTTTAGTAGCAAATGTAACTACATATTCATTTAATGGACTTACATGGATTTGGACTGGCTACGTTTGGCAATCTGTTGGTTCTGTAGCAGTTCAAGGAACTCAAGGAGCACAAGGTATACAAGGTGCTCAAAGTACAATACAAGGAATACAAGGAGTTCAAGGACCTACAGGAACGGCGGGAACGGCGGGAGTTGGAAGTGCAACATCTCCTATAAATCTATCTGGCACTACAATAAGTCTAAATATAGCATCAAGTTTAACCACATCTGGAGTAAATCTTCTTGTAGATCCAATTATTATTCCATATTTAGCAAACTCTAATACATTTACTGGATCCCCCCAACAAATTACCATTGGCACATCAACAAATAAAGGTTTTATTATAAAAGGTGCTACAAGTCAAAGTGCCAATTTACAAGAATGGCAAGATTCACTCGGAAATATAATTGCAAAAATAGATAGTGCTGGAAATGCTACAGTAAATTCAATTACTACAAATACTGGAACTATTATTGCAGGATCTAACTTAGAAATAACCCCCTTAGATAATTTATATTATAAATTTGACGGAATTGAAAATAGATTTTTTCCCACATGGCAAGGAGTTACTCAAGCAATAACAAACCCTTTTAGGCTTTTAATAACTCTTAATGGTATAATTCAAAGTGTAAGTCTACCAGAATATGTTTGGGGAAGTCCTTTCAGTTATGATGGATTTATATTAGATTCAGATGGATATATGTCTTTTTCTGAAGTCCCGCCCGTAGGAACAACTTTTGTGGGCAGGATTGAAGCGGGACAGACAGTATCATCAACAACATATTCTTATCCATTTAAAGCAATGGACATTTTACTAGGAGCGTACTAATATGGCAAGAAAGATTCTACTTGAAACAAGCTATGCATTTAATCCAGCAACAAGGACTGTGGTTATTCCTAGAATTATTACAAGAGAGCGTCTTGTTCTTATAACTAACGTAACAGCCAATAAGGTAATATACAATTTTTCAGACCCGTCCCTCTTAGCATCATCATATGCAACATACGGAGATTCATCAACATTTTTTCAAGTAACAGCCGCATCTGGCTCAGGAACTGCTGCAACATATACAACATCTGCAGCACATGGTTTTATAGTAGGACAAACAGTAACAGTTACTGGTGTTACACCATATGCATATAACATAGTTGGAACAATCGCTTCTGTTCCTACAACTACAACATTTACTGTAACAACAAATGCGGCGGGAACTTATGTATCTGGTGGACTTGTAACAATTAACGAAAATACGGTTGTAACATTAAACTACAATACAACAACAATGGCAACTACAGATAAGTTGCAAATTACAATTGACGAATATGCAGAAAAGTTTGAACCATCACAAGAAATGACTGATCCAGTTGGTAAGCTTAGAATGTCTTCACCTCAAGCTCTTGTTGATACAGACTTTGAATACTCATCTCAGGTTTCTAAGTGGGAAAACCTTGGATTAATGAATAACCGTCCATTTGCTTATGCATTTGTTTTTAACTCACTTAATACTTTAGATATTCAAACTGCAACGGCAGGAACAAGAGCAACTACTGTTTATACAAACGCTTCTATTATAACTACAACATCTGCGGGAGCATTTGGAAATGGTACAACAGCTCAATATACAACATCTGCTGCACATAACCTATCAGTCGGACAATTAGTTGTAGTTACAGGATTAACTGCTACAGGTGGTTCATATAATACTACTATTGCAACTCCAGTTTTATCAACACCCACACCAACATCATTTATTATTGCAAGCAATGGAACGGGTGCAGCAACAGGTACAGGAAATGTTGTATATAATATTGCACCAGCTCCAGGATCTCCTATTGTTGTATCAGATACATTTTCTCCAACAGCAATTGGTAACTATATAGTTGAAACAACCCCAACAGCTTCTATTACTGCAATTTCTGCAGGAACTGGAACACAAGTTACATATAACACAACAACTCCTCCACCAGTTGGATCAGCAGTTGTTATTACAGGTGCAACAACAGCGGGAGCTAACGGAACATTTATTGTTCAATCAATAGTTGCAGCAACTTCATTTACTGTAAATAATACTACAACAAGTATTACAACATCTACAGCATCTGCTTCTATAGTTTCTGCACTTACATATTCAGCAAAAGGCCCAACTCCAACAATTTGGGCATCAACATCTATTTTTGATACATATAAAACACAAGTACAAGCAGGAACATACTTTACAAATGCTTCAATAACTGCTGGAACAATAACAGCTCCAACAATGGCATACAATACAAACACAGGTGCTGTAACTGTTACAACAACAGTCCCACATGGTTTAGCGCTTGGAAATGAAGTTGCAGTTGTTGGAACAACAGGTTTATCTGGAACAATTAACGGTAATTATCATGTTGCTACAGTTGTTACACCAACACAGTTTATATATTATGCTACAGCAGCACAAACAGGTACTGCTTCAGCATCTCCAACTGCTACAACTTCTACAGGTGTAGCGGGATCAAACATTATTACAGTCGCATCAGCTACAGGATTATCATTAGGTATGACAATATTTGCAGCAACTGGTATTCCTAATGGTTCAATAATTAAAGATATTCAAGGTACAGTAATTACATTAAACAATAATTTAACTGCAGCTTTATCTTCAACATCAACAACATTTTATGCATCAATATTTGCACGTAATCAAGCTCAAGTTACACACCGTGCTTTTGATGGTGGAGTTATGTTCTCAACAAATAGTGGTTCAAATAACGTAGCTCAAGTTCGTCAAACACGTCGTTATTTCCGTTATCAATCAGGTAAGGGCATTCAAATATCGTCTGGAACAATTCTTAAGCCAACATTTGGAATTGATTCTTTAACATCTTCTGGTACAACTGTAACGGTAAAAACAAAAGAACGTCATGGCTTACAGCCAGGATATCAAGTAACAATTTATGGTGCTAACGAAAATGGATACAACGGTACATTTACTGTTGCAAACGTAACATCATTAACAGACTTTACTTATGTAGCATCTATTACTCCACAAGCAGCAACAGCTTCAGGTCAGTATTATGTAGCAGTAAATGCTTGGAACGGTGCGTTTAATCGTTTAGGAATGTTTGATCAGCAAAATGGTGTTTTCTTTGAATTTGATGGAATAACATTATATGCAGTTCGTCGTAACTCTATTTTTCAATCAGCGGGACGTGTAAGCGTTACACAGGGTTCAAATACAGTAACACAAACAAGCACAGCATATCCAACATCATTTAATAAGCAATTGGTTCCAGGAGATTTTATTATTCTTCGTGGACAGTCATATAAAGTTATTGATATTGCTTCAGATACATCTTTAACAATACAGCCATCATATCGTGGAAATACAGCTACAAACGTAATTGTTTCTAAGACTGTTGAAACAAGAATTCCACAATCTGCATGGAATATTGATAAGCTTGACGGAACAGGACCATCAGGATATAACTTAGATCTTACAAAGATGCAAATGTTTTATATTGATTATTCTTGGTATGGCGCAGGTGCCGTACGTTGGGGCTTCCGTGGTCCAAAGGGTAATATTATTTATGTACACAAATTAGCAAATAACAATCAAAATGCTATGGCTTACATGCGTTCAGGAAACCTTCCAGGTCGTTATGAATCAGAAACCAAACCAGCGGTAACTCAAATTCAAGCAAGCGTTGGAACAACTGATACAACAATTACAGTTGCAAATACAACAGGATTTTACGCAGGATCTGCAACATTGCCAGGAACTGCAGTAATTAGATCTGGATCAGCATTTGAATATTTTAACTATACAGGTATAACTGGAAATACATTTACTGGTGTTACCCGTGCACAGGCAGGTAATTTAACAACTAATGGCTATACATTAACAATTGCAGCAGGTTCAAATATTGGAACAGTTGCTGCAAATACAGGTCTTCAAGTTGGACAAAGAGTTGTTCACCCAACGTTCCCAGATGGAACAAAAATTGAATATATTAGCGGAACAAGCTTAACATTATCTGCAGCAGCAACAACTGCAAACCCACTTGTATACTTCCCTCCAATGGGTGCTACAACAGGAACAGCATTTACATATTCTGCAACTACGCCAGTAGTTGTTGAGCAAGCATTTCCAACATTTGGACCTACAATGTCACACTGGGGTACATCTGTTATTATGGATGGTCGTTTTGATGATGATAAGTCGCTTCTCTTTACTTATGGTCAAGTTACACCTACCGCCCTTGCACCAGCGAATGGTACAACAGCAACAGGATCTACATCAGGATCTTCAACTTCTGTAACATTATCTGCAGCAAACACAAACGTAGTTGCTGGTATGTATGTATCTGGAACTGGTGTTCCTGCAAATACATATGTTGCATCAGTACAATCAAGTACAGCAATTACATTAAATAATGCGGTATCGCTTTCATCTGCTGCACTAACATTTGCGGGAGCTACAACAAAAGCATTATTCTCAATTCGTATATCACCTTCAGTAGATACTGGTATTGCAGATTTCTTTGGTCGTCGTGAATTAATTAATCGTATGCAGCTTGTGTTTAGAACACTTGATATTTCTCTACTTGGTACATCTTCAGGTAACGTATTCGTACAGGCTATTTTGAATGGAGTTCCATTTAATCCAACAGCAAATACATATGCAACTTGGACAAACCCAGTAAGAAACGCTGTATCTTCACCAACATCTTCACTTGGTCAAATTGCTGACTTTGCTGGTGGTAACTATATTATTCAGGGTGGTGAAACAACAGGTGGATTCTTTGTATCAACAACTGGTTCAAATGAAATTAACACACTTCGTGATTTAGGTAATGCTATTACAGGTAATGGAACCTTATATTCAAATAATAATATTTATCCAGATGGTCCCGACGTTCTTACAATTGTTGTAACAAACGTAGGTACCACAGCTCAATCAGTACTTGGACGTGTTGCTTGGACAGAAGCCCAAGCTTAATAAAAAGCGGGGGAGGTTCTAAATGGCTTTAGATAAATTAAAGTATACATATCAAGATCCTGCCAAGGTATCTGAATTAAATGTTGATGACGTATTAAACGTAACTAATACTATAAATACAACTACAGTAAATTCTAAAGCAGGGATTATATTTCCAGATGCTACAAATGTTGGTTTAACTTTAAAAAGTGCATCTCTTCCTAACTTAGATTTAGTTCAAATACAAGATAATGCGGGAGTAACAAGAACTTCAATAAATTCTGCAGGAAATATATATATTGGAAATACACCAGCATTTGGGCAGGCAAACCAAAATTATCCTCTTGGTTCTGCAACAGCCACATCTTCAACAACTGCAACATTTACATATGGATTATCTTCACAACCACTTTTAGTTGGTCAACAAGTACAAATATCATCAGTAACCCCTAGTTATTTTAATGGAATATGGGTGGTAACATCAATAAGTGGCGGTTCAGGAGCTTGGGCTTTTACGGTATTAGGATCAGGATTTACACCAGGTGGTGTTGGAACAGGATTTGGAATATTAAGACCAAGCCCACAACTTAGTATAACTGGAGTAAATCCAATTAATACACAAGTTGTAATTCAAGCTCATCCTTTACAAATATCAAATCTTATGGAATTTTTTGGTACAGGCGGTACAAGAACTGGTTATGTTACACCTAGCGGTCAAGGACAATTTAGTAATGGAATTTTAACAACAAGCGTTCTTGCAAATAATATACAAGATACTGCTACAACTGGTTCAATTATACAAATGCCAACTAACAATGCAAATTTTTTAAATACTAGTTTTTTTACTATAGCTTCAAGATTTTCAAATCAAATGCCATTGATTGTTAAAGGAACAAATTCAACTTATACAATTACAAATGCAACAGCAAATGGCACAACAATAACCTACAATTCGACAAATTCTTTTTATCTTTATGCTGGCGAACAAATAACAATTACTGGAATTGTATCTACAGGTAATCCAAGCGCAACAGCAGGATCTGGTTTTAATTTAACTAACGCAACTATTGCATCTGCAACTGCTTCACAATTTACTGTTACTAATCCTTTAGTAGACACATATACTTCAGGTGGCATAGGTAGCACTTCTCAACAAGGAGATTTAACACAATGGCAAAATGGTTCAGGCGGATTATTAGCTAAAGTTACAGCGCAAGGTGGCGCATTATTTACTGGAAATACATGGTTACAAGGTGGATTAGCAGTTCAAGGCAATTATGGTGGATCCAACACAATGGCTATTTCTAATAACCAAGATATTATTGGTTTAACTATAAATGGAAATGGCACTCAAACTGCAGATTATTTTCAAATTAAAAATTCTGGAAGTGCTATACTATTACAATTAAATGCAAGTAATCAATTAAATGTTAATTATGGATCAATTTATGCACAAGGTGGAATTAGAGGTGGCTCTAATAATCACATAGGTCTTGCTGGAGTTAGTGCGTTTGCATCAAATGCTGCTTATCTTGCATTAGGAGTAAAAGGTGCAGCATCTCAAACTGCAAACCTTACAGAATGGCAAAATAGTGGTGGTACAGTATTATCAGCAATAGATCCAATAGGTAATTTTACTAAAGGCGACGGGGATCAAATGGTCCTAGCAAGCCAGGTTTTTTAAATATTAATGGTATAATAAACCTATAAACAAGGAGATATATAAATGGCAACATATAGCAAAGTATTACTATCGGGTCAACCTTATTCCTATCCGACCCTAGTCACGGCAACCTCTACCACTCTTGCCTCTGGTATCTATGTCACCTCAGTAGCCTCACCTACGACTACCACTGCAACCGTTAACACCGCAGTTGCTGCAGCAGGATCTAACACTATTACCTACACAACTTCAGCGTCTCACTCGTTTGTAGTTGGTCAGTTGATTTCAATCTCTGGCTTTACTGCGGGAACTAACTTTGCCTCCGCTAACTTACTAAACATTATTATTACATCTGTGCCGTCTTCTACTACATTTACCGCATCAATACCGTTTACTGTTGGCGCAATTTCTGCTACTGCATCGGGTACAGCAACTTCATATAACGCTGTGTACACAACAACATCAACAGTACAGTTTGCAACTACTCAATTAGTTACTGTAACTGGTTTGACTACCGCTGGCTATAACGTCTCTTCTTCGCCAATTACCGCGGTCGCTGGTTCTTCTGGTTCTTACACATTCACAACCTCAGTATTATCAACAACAACTGGTGCTATCTCGACTCAGACTGGTCTAGCAACTGCATCTCCAACAGTTGGTACATTTATCCATAACAACACAGGTGCGGGACTTGATGAAGTTTGGCTCTATGCAAATAACCTATCTAATGCTGCTACTCAGTTAACTCTTCAATATGGAATTGCTCAGACAGGCGCATCTGCATTTATATCTGGACAACAGATAATTACTATCCCCGCTCAATCTGGTCTAACTCTTATTACACCAGGATTGATTTTATCTAACAATACGTCTTCTACTTTATATTCGGCAATCTATGCGTACGCTTCAACAGCCAACGTCATTGCGCTTTCAGGCTACGTTAATCGTATAGTATAAGGTTTAGATATGCATCAATATTTACCTAGAGGCGAAGTAAGTTCACAAGTCAGTGATTGGCACCCATCTTCTCCTGCCTCAACACCTTTATCTAATACGCATTTTATTTTGCCCTACGGCTTAAAACTACAACAAACTAAAAATGCTGGCGATACATCAGTAACAATCCCTGCTGGAATTACATTTGTTTATGCCATCGCAGTTGGCGCTGGTGGCGGTGGATCTGCTGGTGCTAATGGAAGTTCAGGTTGTGCTGGACAGATTTCGTGGGGCTGGACTATTGCAACATCATCTTGCATAGTTGGTTTTGGTGTTACTGGTGGTGTCGGTGGTTATACACGCTATGGAAATATAATTGCAGTAGGTGGTCAGCCTTCATCTGGTGGTGGTATATCTTCTTATGGTGGTTATTTGAATAACTATGCTTGCAATTATTGGGGTATGGCAAATGGGATTGGTGGAACTGCAACATCTATCAATGGAGGTTTTGGTGCTAATGGTGGCTATGGGTATGGCACATACGGCGCAGGTGGTTCTTCTACTGCTGGTAACGGCGGTAATGGAATTTCAGGTGGTGGTGGTGGAACTGCTGGAATAAGCGGAGTATCTACTGCTTCTACTGCTGGTAACGGCGGTTCAGGTTTTGCTGGTGGTGGCGGTGGTCACGCGGGTACAACTACTGGAAGCAGAACAGGCGGTAATGGTGGAACTGGAATTTCAATTCTGAACCCATCAACAACTTATACAGGTGGTAATGGTTCAACTGGTACTGGAACTGCTGGCGCAGGTGGTGGTGGTGCTGGAGTTGCAGGTAACGGAACTGCTGCATCAGGAAATGCTGGTGGCGCAGGTGGAATCGGTGGGGGTGGTGGGGGTGCTGCACCAACTGGCGGTACTTCTTCAATAGGCGGCGCAGGAATACTTTACCTTTTCTACTAGGGAGCAACTATGAGCGCAACTATTTATAGCAATTCACAATTTACTGATACTCCTTACGGACTCAAACTGCAACGCACATACACAACATCTTCTTCTGTAACTGATATTCCTGCTGGTATCAACCGAGTCTATGCAATCGTCATCGGCGGTGGTGGTGCAGGAAGCACACAAACAACTGGCGGTGGTGGTGGCGGCGGTGCGGGTGGTTACTCTGCTGGTTGGACTTATATTTCAAACTCAGTAACAGTAGGCGCTGGTGGCATAGGAACTTCAACTGCTGGTGGTGGTGCAAGCGGCGGTTCATCAATCTATGGAATGGTTTTTTCGGGTGGCGGTTCAGGTGCAGGTTCATCTCAAATTTCTGGCGGTGCAGGAGGTGGGGCAACAACGCCTAATCAAACTACCACATCAACAAGTTCTTACACAGGCGCGCCTTCTACAACTTCAACAGGTTATGCCGCTGCTGGCGGTTCTGCTACTGCTGGTAATGCTGGAGTAAATACTGGCGGTGGCGGTGGCTCAGCAACAATAACTGGAACAGTAACTGCATCTGCTGGAGGTCGTGGTCTAATTACTGGTGGCGGTGGTGCAGCAGGAACAGCAGGTACAGGCACAGGCGGTGCTGGCGGTACTGGCGATTTCTATTCAGGTGGTGCTGGTTCAACTGGAACTGGAACATCTTTTGGCGGTGGCGGTGGTGGAGCAGGATATACAGGCGCAGGATTCAATGCTGGTTATCCAGCAGGAATATCAACTGGTGTTCTAAATGATGGTGGCAAAGGCGGCTTAGGTGGTGGTGGTGGTGGCGGCGCTTCTACTGGTGGAACTGCTGGCTCAGGCGGTAACGGCGTTGTATATTTATACTACTAAGAAAAGGAGATAGATATGGCTACATATGCAGTAATGGGTGGAAACACAGTAAGCAACGTTATCGTTGCTGATGATAAAGAAGATGCGGCTAGAGTTATGGGCGCAGAATTAATTGAATATACAGATGAAAATCCAGCGGGTATTGGATGGACTTATGATGAAGAGACAGGTCGCTTTACTGCTCCTGAACCTGTAGAAATTGATCCAATTCAAGAAGCAAATAATAAATTAATTGCGGCGGGATTAACTCAAGAAGAAATTGATGTTTTAATTAATCAAGCATCTCAACCTACTTTACAAGAACCTATTGAATAAGATATAATCAATAGATGAATCTAGTTCAAAGAGCCGTTGAAAACGGTGGTAAATTAGCGCCTTTGGTTATAAAAAAGGGCTTAAGTAAAGGGACGGGATTAATGAATCCCTCCATTTTTATAGATGACGATGGAGATATACTAGTCAATCTAAGACATGTCAACTATTCTCTATATCATGCTGAAAAAGATATGAAATTTCCTTCAGCTTGGGGACCTTTGGCATATCTACATCCAGAAAAAGATATGAATCTTAGAACATATAATTATTTATGTAGACTTGATAAAGATTTAAATATTACTGATTATTGTTTAGTAGATACTGAATCTCTTGACGTTTCCCCGCTTTGGGAATTTGTGGGGTTAGAAGATGCTCGTGTTGTTAAATGGAATAATAAATATTATTTAATTGGAGTTCGTAGAGATACAACTACAAATGGTCAAGGACGCATGGAATATTCTGAGATTGATCTTGATAAGAAAAATTGGACCGCAAAAGAAATATCAAGAATAAGAATTCCAACACTCGGTAAAGATGATTCATATTGTGAAAAAAATTGGTACCCTATTATAGATAAACCATATCACTTTATTAAATGGACTTCTCCTACTGAAATTGTAAAAGCTCTTCCTACTAACCCGCCAAACATTGAACAGTTATCTCTTAAAAATACTTTTAATGTTGGCATAGATCAAAGAGGCGGGTCTCAGATGATTCCCTGGAATGATTATTATATTTCAATATCACATGAAGTAAATCTATGGAATAACTATCTTAATCAAAAAAACGGCATATATCGTCATAAGCTTTGTGTTTGGGATAAAGATTATAATTTAATTGGGCTGTCTCCAGAAAGTTTTTCATTTCTTGATGCATATATTGAATTTTGTGCAGGTGTAGCAAAACTTGAAGATGATTTATTAATAACATTTGGATTTAGTGATAATGCAGCATTTGTTTTAAAGGTTACAAATACAATAGTTGAAGAAATGATTCAGGAGGCAGTTGTATATGGCAACAATTGAACAATTAATTGAAGATGCATCTAACGACATGCTTAATCCAGAGCATAATTTTAAAATTGCAAAAGAATATGAGGTTATTGGACAAACTGCTGCTGCAATGTCATTTTACTTAAGAACTGCAGAATATGGATTTGATTCACACCCGCTTTTAGTTTATGCTTCATTAATAAGGATTTCATATTGTGTTGCAGATCAAAGTGGGCGGGAGCACACATTAGAAAACTCTCTATTCCAAGCAATTCAATATATGCCCAATAGACCAGAAGCCTACTTTATTCTTTCTAGATACTATGAAAGAAATCAAAAATGGCAACAGTGTTATATGTTTGCTGAATTAGGTTTACTTCATACATCAATATTTGAATTACTTGAAGTAGATGTTGAATATTATGGCAGGTATTGCCTGGAATTTGAAAAAGCAGTTTCAGCATGGTGGATAGGAAGAAAAGATGAATCTAAGTCTATATTTAACGACCTGCTTGGCAAAGATTTGTCAGAAGAATATATATCAGCTATTAAGTATAATTTAAGTATTATGGGTTAAAATAATGTATTTTTTCATTAGTTTGGTATACTTATAGCACCATGGCACCTACCACAGATCATAATTTTAGATACCCCGCTTTAACTGATACTCCTAATGTACCTAGAGATATTCAGGCATTAGCTGTTGATATCGCTGCATATGTTGATGTTCATCCAGGTCCTCAAGGTATTCAAGGTATTCAAGGTCTACAAGGAACACAAGGTGTTCAAGGTTTGCAAGGTAGACAAGGCACCCAAGGCATACAAGGTGTTCAAGGAATGCAAGGCACACAAGGTGTGCAAGGAACACAAGGGCTTCAAGGAATACAAGGCACCCAAGGCATACAAGGTGTTCAAGGAATGCAAGGCACACAAGGTGTGCAAGGAACACAAGGGCTTCAAGGAATACAAGGCTTACTAGGTACGCAAGGCATACAAGGCGTACAGGGTATTCAAGGAATTATGGGCCAAGCTGGTTCTCAAAATGCTCACGGTGCAGTTAAAACCGCAACAGTAATAGATTTTGTTAATGCTACTTATACGGCAGGAACTGCAGATGGAGAAAATGGCACTGGTGTTGGTGCAAAAATTACAAGCAATGTTTTTGGAACTGCAAGCACAGATGGATATACATGGCTACTTAATGATCGTGTTCTTGTTAAAAATCGTTCAAATGCAATTGAAAATGGTATATATAAAGTAACTACATTAGGAACTACCTCTGTTTATTGGGTACTTACTCGTGCAACAGATTATGATAATAGTAATGTGGGGGAAGTTACAAATGGAGATTATGTTTTTGTTCTTAATGGAACAACATATGCAAACACAACCTGGGTTCAATATGGAAATGGTTCTAATTCAGATGGTTCTATTCGCATAGGAACAGATTCAATTAATTTTACTATTGCTGCAGGTACGGGTGCTCAAGGAATTCAAGGTTCGCAAGGCATACAGGGTACACAAAGTTTGCAAGGTACACAAGGTATTCAGGGTTTGCAAGGGCTTCAAGGTGGTGGATTTAATCAATCTCAGGGTGTGCAAGGCATTCAAGGCACACAAGGTGTGCAGGGCACACAAGGTCTTCAAGGTTCACAAGGCACACAAGGTGTGCAAGGAACACAAGGGCTTCAAGGGGTTCAGGGAATTCAAGGTTTAGGGTTACCAACACAAACCGGTAATGCTGGAAAGTATCTATACACTGATGGTTCAGCAACATCATGGGTAACGGCGCAAGCTAAGTTTACAGTTAACACTACAGCTAAAACAGCGGCGTACACTTTAGCAACAACAGACTATGAATCTATGATTCAAATGAACGGTGCTTTTGCATTTAACGTCACCACAGCATTAAGTACCGCACCTGCTGGAACACAAATTAACTTGTTAGCTTTAACAACGGGTGTTTCTGTAACAGCTACGGGTGTTACCTTAAACGCAACCCCAGGCCTTAAGTTACGTACCGCTTATTCTTCAGCAACGCTTATTTGTCTGGGAACTAATAACTGGTTACTTGTTGGGGATTTGAGCGCTTAACATGCCTATAGTCGGAGGATTTCATTCATCTAGGCGTTTAGCCCCAAATGCTCCCATTATTGGGGTGGGAACAGATTCTGGTGCCGCCGGAGCAAACGGGCTTGCTTTTAATAATGGCACTGTATCTGTAGCATTCACCCCACCTGCTTACGATGGGGGTCTGCCCATAACCAGTTATACAGTAACTGCCAGCACAGGCCAGTCAAAAATTGGAGCGGGTTCACCTATATCTGTAACTGGATTAAGCTCTTCTTCATCTCCCACATTTACAGCGGTTGCAACAAACTCTATTGGAACTAGCCCTATCTCCGCATCAAGCCCTCAAGTAACAGTTACAACTGTGCCTGAAGCCCCTACTATCGGAACAGCTTCTGCCGGAGATTCCTCAGCAAGCCTTACTTACACTGCTGGCGCTACTGGCGGAAAAGCAATTACTACTTTTACGGCTACTTCAACCCCCGGAAGCTTTACTGGGACAGGGACAAGCCCAATTACCATTTCGTCTCTTTCAAACGGAACAGCCTACACTTTTGTTGTTAAAGCGACTAACGCTAACGGCGATTCTGTAAATAGTCAGCCTTCAAATAGCACGTCACCGGTAGCCCCTTACTACAATCCACCTGTTTATTACAACCCGTACTACAACCCACCTGTTTATTACAATCCACCTGTTTATTACAATCCACCTGTTTATAGCAATCCACCTTGCGTATTTAATGGTACCTTCTATTACAGACCTTGTGGTTCAAACGTGTGCGTATATACAAACTGCGGTGTATTTGTTGGCTACACATCTACGTGATATTATTGCTAAAAAGGAGCTGAAATGGATATAAATAAAAGACTGTACTTTTTACACATTCCAAAAACTGGTGGTACATCGGTAAGTGTACAGTTGCATGCTGCTTTCGTTGAAAACTCAATCACGCATTATCCCCCTACCCCACCCCCACATAACGATAACTTTAATGAATACGTATTTATTCAAGGGCATTTGGGAAGATACCCAATTGATAAAACAGATAACCTAGATGTTGCATGTTTGTTAAGAGACCCTCTTGACCGCGCAATTAGTAACTTTTTATTTATTTATAACAAAGTTATTTCTAAATCAGAAGTTTATTCAGCTATCCCTGAATTTATAGATAAACTAAAGTATTATTTTTTTGATGACTTGGGTTATATTAGGCACAGAAACATTCAAGCACAATTTATATGCAACTCCCCCGCAACAAATATCTTTAAAGATTCAATTTCAAATAGCTCCACAGAATATAAAATAAGAAGTCAAGCTTGGGGTCTCCAAGAACAAGAGTTTACATTAGAAATGGCTAAAGCGTATTTAGATAAATTTGCCATTGTAAATACAATAGAAAATCATGAGCAATTTTTACAAGATATTAAAAAATGGTTTTTAGACAATTACAGCATTACTATAGGTGAATATACAAACAATAAAATGATTAATACCTCATTAGTTACGTATAATGAAGTAGAGTACACAACCACGGTGTTAAAGAGTATGCTTTCGGAAGAGGACATTCAAAGATTTTTAGAACTTAATTCCATAGATTTTGAACTTTACGAGCACGTATATAATAAAAAAAAGGAGTAATAAATGTCGGATTCTTTACTAAATAGATATAAAAAATTAATAGGCGACACCCGACCTTGGGATTTGATAAGCCCCAATATAGAATGGTCTTCAGAAGAAGTTGTAGACACAAGGTATTCAATTTGCAAACAGTGCCCAGAGTTTATAAAATTAACTACTCAATGCAAAAAATGTGGATGCGTAATGAAAGCAAAAACAAAGCTAAAAGATGCGGAATGTCCAATTGGAAAATGGGGTATTGATAATGTTTGAGTGTGAAGAGCTTGCACCAGGTATTGTAAGTTATTTAAATGTAATGGAAGATCCATCCACATTTATTGTTGACGTGGAGTCTTTGGTGGAGATTAACGAGTTATCATGGATGTACGGTAGCGCTGGTGAACCGCGAAATGAATCTAATGAAGTTAAACCAAAACTCTCATCTATTAGAGATTGTCGCGTTATATCTCTGCCAAAGTTTGATACTGCAACACCAAAAGAACCTGGTTCACCTTCTTTAGGTGCCCTTTCAGCTCACAATTTTTTAAACGAATCTTTGTATGGCGCTATAAACGACTATAGAACTAGATTTAATGCGCATGAATGGAATATTTCAGAAGGGTGGCAGATTCTTAAATATGGAAAAGATGGACATTTTATAAATCATTTTGATGACTGCACAATGTTTCCAAGAACAGTTTCAATGAGTTTTTATCTTAATGATGACTACGAGGGTGGAGAGATTGAGTTTAATAACTTTAAATTAAAAATCAAACCTAAAGCAAATCAAATGATTGTATTCCCATCAAATTATGTATATACGCATACCGTTCATCCTGTGACGTATGGAACAAGGTACGCCGTTGTAGGGTGGTGGGACAAATGATTATTCAAATTATTGGGCTTCCGGGTTCAGGCAAAACTACGTTAGCTGCTGAGCTAGCCAGCCGTATTAACGCCATACATATTAATGCGGACTACGTACGCTCTACTATTAACTCTGACCTTGGGTTCTCATCGGAAGACCGTGTAGAGCATGCCCGCCGTATGGGAGGAATGGCTGAGATGCTTTCAGGTCAAGGGTTTGATGTAGTAGTTGATTTCATCTGCCCGACACAAACCACAAGGAATGTTTTTGGCAAAGCAAATATTCTTGTATGGATGGATACTCTTAAAGAAGGGCGCTTTGAGGACACAAATAAGATGTGGGAAGATCCAACAGCTTTTGATTATAAGTTTGAAACCTTTGATTCTGAAACGCACGTAAACAACATCATACTTACATCTAACCTACATGACTGGAAAGCGCCAACAACACTTATGCTTGGGCGTTACCAACCTTGGCATGAAGGGCACCATGCTCTGTATCATGAAGCTAAAACCCGCACCCCCCAGGTAATGTTGGGTGTGCGCAACACTCAGGGTACAAGCCCTAAAGACCCCCTAGGATTTGATGAGGTAAAGAAATACATCTCATCTGACCCGGCTATGGCTGGGGCTATGGTTGTTAAAATGCCTAATATTACCAACATCGTGTATGGTAGAGACGTTGGATATAAGATTGAACAAATTAAGTTAGGAGAAGAAATTGAAGCTATCAGCGCTACTCAAAAGCGTAGCGAAATGGGTATCTAAGCTACTTGGTTTTATGGCTTTGGGGGCGGGGCAATGAACGTCACGCATTCACGTTCTTTTACCAAAGCTGTTACTTGGAGACTTATGGGTACTGTAGACACGTTTATCTTGTCTTATGTTATCACTGGAAAAGCAAAGCTGGCTTTAGCTATTTCGGGCATGGAGATATTTACTAAAGTTTTTCTTTACTATGTCCACGAACGCGTTTGGAATAAAGTTAAATGGGGTCGTGAGCAATGATTATACAAAAAGAAAACTTTCTTTTAGAAGATGACTTTAATACCCTTTCTAATTATGTTTTAACTACAGAGGACTGGGAGCCGCTTCCTCACACCCCTTTGTGGGATAGTAGATGTATAAACCCGCATTCAGTTAAGTCAACCGAGCTTCTTAATCTTTTAAAAGATACTTCTATTAAAATGTCAGCTGAAATAACTAACACTTTTAATATAGAGGTTCCTCTGTATGCGGAACTCCTTCAATTTGCTAGGACTTATAGAGGGCAGACTGGCAACCCGCACTCTGATTCTACGGGAAATAACGGGGAAGACAATGGAACCTCACATAGAAAATTCTCTGCGTTAATTTATTTGGGTGGGGAGTTTTCTGGGGGCGACCTATGGTTTCCAAATCAAAATACAACTGTTACCCCAAAACCAAATTTATTAGTAATGTTTCCCTCCACTTTTGAGTATATGCACGGGGTAACTGAGATATTTAATGGTGTTAGGTATGCTATAACTTCGTTTTGGTCTTACGATTACTCGGTATCCGCGGCTCAATCATTTTTAGATAGGAAATAGATATGGCTAAAGAGGACATAATAGTTATCCACGATTTTATAAAAAAAGAAGAAATTGATTTATTTATAAACTATCAAAAGTATTTAGATACTAATGGTCTTTGGGATATGGGGGACTCTACGGGTGACCCCTACAGCCAGTGGTCTAATAGATTTATGGGCGCTGCAAATCTTAAATCCATTGGAAAGGGGTTAGGGACACCTTATGACATTGACATTTTTAATAAATTAGTTAACTTAAGAACAAGGATTAAACACGAGATAATGAAAGTTTATAACCTTGATGTTGTATACGCCGACAGTTTAAATTTAATTAAGTGGCCCCACGGATACGTTCAACCAGCCCACTCAGACTTTGAAAACTATGGGTTAGAGCCGCATGTGTATAACTGGCGACAGGTGGGTTGCGTTTTATATTTAAACGATGATTTTGAGGGGGGAGATATTCATTTTCCCCAACACGGCATTTCTATCCCCGTTAAACCGGGCATGCTTGCTTTTTTTCCAGGGGATGTGCACCACTCTCATGGAGTTAAAAGGGTATTGAACGGCACCCGCTATACTATTTCTAGTTTTTGGACGGAATACGCAAACCATGAGGATAAGTTAGAACAAGAGGTATAAAAAATGGCATATGATCCGACTATAAATCATTGGGAATTAAAAACTTTATTGAAGTTTGACGACCGTATTTACTTTAGATTAAATACTATTAAATTAATAAACAATAAATATGAAACTGCTCTTCTTCCTTCAGAGCATGAAGGAAAAATTTCACACCTTAAAATATTGTTTTATAATCTTCATTCTTCCGAAGAGGAGGCTAAGTCTTTTCATAATGAGGCTGCGGAACATTTAACACAGTTATCGTTAAAATTTGATAACACTATGGACGTGTTGCAGTATATTCAAGAAAATAGCCCAAAGCTAACACGCTATTATGATTCTGTTGATTACAGCTACCCAGAGGACATATTCGGTGAAACCTACAGATAAAGAGATTACTTTTTATTCATTTGATAATAAGCTCCAAGACGACCCAAATAACCCTATTACCGCACTCTATTCACTACCCCACTGGTACAGAGAAGCGGAACGTTATTTAGAGGGCGACGTAAATAAACCAACGTTTAAAGCTTGTATGCCGTTCTTTGACGCTATGTCACTGGGTTATTGTTTTGTAACACCTACTGATATTTTAATAGAAGTGGATGGCGATGATATTCACGTATCAATTGATGAAAAATATAAAACTTTTATTGAGGTTCGCCCAGAAATGAAAGGATTTAGCGCCCCAGATGACTGCTACCCTCATCATATAGCGGTGCTGCCTCAGTGGGGGGTTAGCTTGCCTGAAGGATATAGCGCTTTATACGTAAGCCCATTAAATAGGTTTGATTTACCTTGGGTTGTAACTAACGGTATTATTGAAAACGATAAAATGGATACGCCTGGAAACGTTCCTTTATTCTTAAAAAGAAGTTTTAAAGGTGTAATACCAAAAGGTACCCCCTACGTTCAAATAATACCTTTTAAAAGAGAGCTTTGGAAAAGCAATATAAGTATGCTTACGGACCAAGAGGCACACGCTAAACAACACGTTGGGGATGTTTTTAGAACTGAGCCTAGTGGGGTGTATAAAAAGCTTTACTGGGAACGTAAGGTTTACAAATAATGTTTATATACGATGATGACTTCCTTACCGAAGACGAAATGCGTTTTGTAGACGACCTTTTCTATTCTGTAGATACACCTTGGTGCTATTTTAAAGGAACTCAAAGTAACGACGTAGACCACCCTGGTGTTGTAAATACACGTAAAAAAGATGTACCTTATTTTTCAGCTGGAATACCTGAAGGTTCACCTATACACAAAGACTTTAAGTGGCTAATTGATAAGTTCTGTATAAAACACGGCATAGCTTATACCTCCCTTGGTAGGGTAAAACTTAACGTAACCCCTCATACTTTTAAGACTGGGTCGCTATACCCACACGTAGACAGGGACGACCCGCATTTAATATTTTTGTATTACCTGCACGATAGTGATGGGGATACAGTTTTATATGAGGATACGTTTACTGGTCAGATTATTAAGCCCCCTCTTACGATTATGCACTCAATATCCCCTAAAAGAGGCGCGGCGTTTGTTGTGGACGGTAGGCATTTTCACGCCATAACCCCTCCTCAAAAACACTCTGTAAGGTCAGTTGTCAACGCGAACCTGCTAATAGACAAGTATTAAACTTAATTAACCATGACATACCTAAGAATTTAACGCTTTAATTTATTAAAAAGGTATAATAGATTATATGTCATATAAAGAAGCTGTACTTAGAGATGATCCTGTAGCCTATTGGCCTTTAACAGGTACCTTTACCTACCGCACCTATGCTACTGTACTTGAGCAATACGCAACATATCAACAATGGTTAAATTCTGAAGCTACATATGCATATGAAGCTGGATCTATTACTTTTGAAGATATATCTGTAAGTGGTAATCATGCTGCTGTTGGTTTTGGATCTCAATTACCAACTTTCTTAGATATTTTAACCCTTAACTCCCGTCTTTTTAGCGATTCAACAATTAATGGTTGCAAGCTTAATGATAATTCAATTATAAGTATTTTTGATACATATAGTTTTTTTGATAAAAATTATGAAGGCGGGATATTTGGAATAGAATTCTGGGCATTATTTTCAGAAGCACCAGATGCTAAAACAAATCTATTTAGCGTTGTAAATGATACAACCGTAATTGCTGAAGCATATGCTCAAAATGATTATATTTATTTTACTGTAAATACTGCCACAAGCTCATATACAACTAAAAAGCGTATGTATTCATGGGATAAAAAAGTTCACATATATCTTTCTTATAATGAAAAAAATATTGAAATTATGGCAGATGGCGTATCAGATGAATCTGTTATGATACCAAAAAATGATAAATTTACAATGACTACAAATACTTATGTAAAGTATAAGTTAGGGCCAGCCCCAACAGGTAAATCATTTACAATAAATGATCTTGCTTTTTACACATATAAGCTTTCTAAAAAAGAAATTGATAATCATATATATTGGGCAAACACAGATTCTGGACCAGACCATTTTGCACAACAAGGTAATGCTTATCATTTTGATATTAAATCAAGAAGTGAAATGATACATATGGAAAGAAGATTTAGTTCTTCAAAAGATTATGATCAAGGCTCATATGTAGATCTTGTTCCAGATAACGGCGGAATAACGATTAAACAAACTACTACAGCCAGCACATTAACTGGTACTTGGTACTATAACTTTCCATTAATCAACACCATAAGCTTTGTTGGAATAAGTATTTATTGGGATACTGCAACTTCAAATGTAACAACAGGCGGGAATAAAAGCATAAAGGTTTATTCATCTTATGATAATGGAACAACATGGTATGAGGTATTAAGCAATGAACTAGTTCCTTTCTTTTTACAAAATTCGCTTAACAATGCAAGTGCAAGTTTATTAATTAAAGTACAAATGTATTCACCAGATACTTCTTTAAGCACCCAGCCAAGACTAGATAATCTTTCAATTAAAATTTATAAAACTTTAAATATAGCAGCAGATTCAGGCGGATTTGTTATGACCCCTACAACTGGATCAACCTATATGATTAAAGAGCACACAGATAATTTGCTTTCAAGACACAGGAATTTAGGCATTAATTTTGTAAATCAAACACCTGGGACGGGATATCCAGGATCAGCTGTAATTACATCAACCAATAGTACTGCTTATAAAACTATAGAATTTTGGTTTAAATACACAGGAACTAGCGCAAGCTCAGCAGCCGTTTTAGACACTGCAACTATATCGGGTGTAGATATATCTATATCCAGTAGCTCAAACCTCTTATCAAGCAACCTAGGGGCTAATGCAACCCTATATATCAATGGTGTACAACAATCAACAAACTCATATGCTATAGTGCCTGGGGCAACTTATTTTATAACACTTGTTTATAATACATCAACAACTAATCCAATATACATTAATGGAAGCACAGATGGTTTATCAGCATCTCCGCAAGCAATGTATGGATATATAACCATGTTCCCAACCGCTTTAAGTGCAACAGAGGTTCAAACGAGATACCTTTCATATCTTGCTACACAAACTGCAATTGTATATGATACTACAACTACGCTGGGCACTATTCTTGAGTACATTGGATCAACTCCTACAAGCTTAAATGGCGGTCTTGCTGTCATTTCACATGATCATACATATTAAAAATGGCAGTCATCAGTACATTTATTAGGCTTTAACTAAACAAAATGGTATTATAACAACATGGGAAAAATGAAGATTACCCCCGTAGATGAAGTCAACTGGGGATTATATATGTGGCAAATGCCCGATGAATCATTAGTTATAGACGATGAAGGCGGATATCTTTGTGTCCCGTCACTTAAAGGTGACATTAAGCAGATTAAAAAGATTAAAGAAGTTGCTAAATACCATGGTCTTTCAGAAGGAAAGCCTATCTTTTTTGCGGGTCATAGAACAGTAACAGATGATGAACTTGAAGAACAAAAAACAAGATCAAATATAGGCTTAATTCCAGATACACAGGACACACCTGCAATGATGGAATATGTTAAAGAAATGCGGGAGATGAAGCTAGGATAATGGAACACAACGTAACAATCATGGACGATAACGAAGAAAACGAAGTACAAGTTAGATCAAACGTAGACTTTGGATTTGGTGGCTCTACATCAGAAGCATTTGAAGATCCGTTTTCTAAATCTTGGGATGATATTAAAAAGATGGACGGGCTTAATCCAAATATCCGTCGTCAAGCTAATAGGCTTGAAAAGTCTTTTTCTGGCATAGATGATGCAAAATCTAAAAAGCTTGATCCGCTTGATCTTACAGGCTATTCTTTATTTCAGATTGTTCAGCCTCCATTTAACATGCTTTATTTATCACAACTTTATGATGTGTCCCCCTATCACCATTCAGCAGTTAATGCCAAAGTTGCAAACGTAATTGGGCTGGGGTATAAATTTGAAGAAACATTTAAAGTAACTCAAAAAGTACAAGATGTTATTGATGATCCAAAGAAGCTTGACAAGCTACGCACAAAAATTGAAGCAGCAAAAGTTGAGCTTCGTGATTTTCTTGAATCAATGAATTCAGATGATTCTTTTACAGAAAATATGAAAAAAGTATATACAGATTTAGAGTCAACAGGTAACGCTTATCTTGAAGTTGGTCGTACAGCTACAGGAAAAATTGGCTATCTGGGACATATCCCAACAACAACTATGCGTATTCGTCGTCACCGTGATGGCTTTGTGCAGGTTGTATATAATCGTTATACATTCTTTAGAAATTTTGGAGATACAGAAACTCCAGATCAAATTGGAACAGACCCACAGCCAAACGAAGTAATTCATTTTAAAAAGTTTACACCATCAAATACATACTACGGTGTACCAGATATTTTATCTGCAAAAAATGCTGTAGCTGGTGATGAGTTTGCACAAAGATTTAATTTAGATTATTTTGAAAACAAAGCAGTGCCACGCTATATTATTACTGTAAAGGGTGCCAAGTTAAGTGCAGAGTCAGAGCGTAAGCTTCTTGAGTTTTTTCAGACTGGGCTTAAAGGCCGTAACCACAGAACGCTCTATATTCCTCTTCCATCGGATGGCGAAAATAGTCGTGTTGAATTTAAGATGGAGCCAGTTGAGGCGGGAATACAAGACTCTTCATTTAATAACTATGCCATAGAAAATAGAGATCGTATCCTTATTGCTCATCGTGTGCCAATTTCTAAAATTGGTATGCCTGCAGGAGTCTCATTGGCAAACGCTAAGGATGCGGATAAAACATTTAAAGAGCAAGTGTGTCGTCCAATGCAAGAAGAACTTGAGTACAAGCTTAACAAGATTTTAGCTGAGTTTACAGACGCATTTATGCTTAGATTTGAAGAATTGTCTCTTACAGATGAAGAAACAATGGCAAGAATTGATGATACTTATCTTAAAGACAAGGTAATTCTTCCAAATGAAGTTCGTTCAAGAAAGGGCTTAGCCCCAATTGAAGGCGGAGATGATCCTTTGGAGCTAAAGCCACAACAAGCAGCAGATGCAAGAATGGATGGCAATAGAGAACGTGACACCCAAAGAAATCTAAATGCACCAGACAAATCAGGGGGCGGAAGAAATGCTCAAGGTGAGGGTAGAAAAGTAAAATAATAACTACTGTAAATTATGAGTTAATTATAAATACTGCTATTATTTAAATTATATATGGAACTACAAAAAACGTATTGGCAAAATAGTGAATCATCAATGGCCTTATCCTTTCCTATTGCAAAGGTTAACAAGGAGAAGAGAACTGTTTCTGGATTTGCTTCATTAGATAACGTAGACCGTCATGGGGATATTGTTACATCTGAAGCAAGCAAAAAAGCATTTGAAAGCTTTAGAGGCAACATACGTGAAATGCATGGTCCATCTGCTGTAGGCAAGATGATTGATTTTAAAGAAGACGCTTTTTTTGATAAAGCTTCTGGTAAGAAATATAGTGGCGTTTATGTCACAGCATACATCTCTAAGGGCGCACAAGATGCGTGGGAAAAAGTTCTTGATGGAACTTATTCAGGATTTTCAATTGGCGGAAATATTGTAGATGCAAAAATGGAAAAAGCAGATGGCGGGGATGAAGAGCGTAGAGTTATTCATAACTACGATCTACATGAACTATCATTAGTAGATTCACCAGCAAATCCACTTGCTAACTTTTTTTCTATTCAAAAAATGGCAAAGAATATGACATTAGAAAATGTTTACTGGTGTAAAGAAGATGAAGTTGCATCAACATCAGTAGAAATAGCAAAAAATTGTTCTGTATGCGGAGATTCAATGACAAATGTTGGTTGGGTTGAGCAAGCAGATTCAGAAAAATTTGAAGCAATTGAAAAAGTAATTGATTCTTACTTTAAAAAAGATGATGCTCCAGGCCCAACACACTCAGCTTTAGAAACAGCCGCTCCAACAAGCGTAATTGACACTAGCTCAGCAATCAATCTTTATCCAGATCAAAATAAAACAAAAAAAGTTTCGCCTATCACAGTTGATGCGGCGACTATTAAGAAGAATGAAGGAGGTAATGAAATGACAGAAGAAACAAACGCAGAAGTAACTACCGAAGTTACTGAAGTTGAAACTCCAGCTGTTGAAGAAGTAGCGGAAGTTACAGAAGCACCAGCAGTTGATGCAGGAGAAGCAATCGAAAAGGCTGTTGCTATTTCAGAGGTTGAGGATACACTTGATTTCACAAAGATGGTAACTGACCTTAAGACCTTCTTTAATGATTCTATTGAAAAGAATTATGCAACTCATGCAGCAACAGTTCAAGATGTTTATCGCATTGTTGAGGAAACAAGGGCAGAAATGTCAAAGGCGATTGACGAAATCAAAGCTAAGCATGAAGAGATTAACAAATCAATTACTGATATGTACGGTAAAATTGACTATGTTGATAATAAGCTGAACGGATTTGAATCCGCAACAGCAGTAAAGAAGTCTAGCGATCTTAACGGATCACTAGAGGAAACAAAAATCCAAAAAAGTATATGGCAAGGACACTTCCTCGGTGTTAATAGCTTAACTAAAAATCTATAAAAAAATAAGGTGGTGAAATAAAAAATGAGTAATGAACTATTACAAAAAGTAATTGATACAACTAATCTCGGTGCAAGCGGAGTACAAGCGTCAACAGACACTTCTACACTCAGCGGTTCTGGACTTCTATATCCAGATCAAGCTAATCGTTTCCTAGATTATATGTGGGATGCGACTATTTTGGCAAAGGCTTCACGTACAATCCGTATGCGTAGCAATACAACTGAAATTGATCGTGTTTCAGTCGGTCAGAGAATTATGACTGTTGCTTCAGAGGACCAACCTCGTGACTATGTCAGCGCAACAGAAAATGCTTCTTTTACAAACGCAGCTGCAACTTTCTCAAAGGTTTCTTTGACAACACGCAAGCTTCGTCTTGACTGGGAACTCTCATCAGAGTCTCTTGAAGACAATATTGAGGGTCCAGATCTAGAAGACCACATTGCACGTCTTATGGCTACCCAAGCTGGTAACGATATCGAGGATGTTCTCATCAACGGTACAGGTACAAGCACAGGTTTGCTTTCAGCGTTTAAGGGCTTCAGAGCACTTGCACTCGCAAATGCACACGTTGTTGATGCTGCAGGACTAGGACTTGATAAGGCTGTGTTTAACATGGCAATTAAGACTATGCCTCGTAAGTATAAGCAACGTCGCAATCAACTTCGATTCTTCTCAGGATCAAACTTGGTACAAGATTATTTGTACAACCTAACTGCTAACGCAGGCAACGGTAATCCATTCGATATCGCTTCTGGCGTTATCCGTGGAGATGTTGCTGCTAACGACGGCGGTCCAGGTACTGTAACACCATTCGCATTTGGTATTCCAGTGATTAACGTTCCATTGATGGATGAAACTCGTACAGGAGACTATTCAAGCCCAAGCGGTTTGCATGGTGACCTTCACTTGACATTCCCACAGAACTTTATCATCGGTATCAAGCGTGATGTTACTGTTTATCGTCTATTCCAGCCAAAGAAGGATACAATTGAGTACACTCTCTTTATCCGTGTTGGTTGCCAGGTAGAAAACTTTGATGCACACGTAATCGTAAAAAACATTAAGGTCTCAGGCTCAACAGGTACATCATTTGGTTCCGTAACACACGGATCAAACGTAACTGGTGGTTCAGGAACTTACACATACTAATATTTATTAGTTGCAAGATTGGGGGAGCTGCGAAAGTAGCTCCCTTAATCATTTTCTGATATAATTAAAACACATTAACGAGAGGAAGATAATGTCATTTTCAAATTTAAAAATAAGCGATTTAAAAAAAGCAGCTGAATCATTTGGTGTAGATCTTGATGGATCTAAAACAAAGACAGAGATTGTAGCACTTCTTGAAGAAGAAGGTATCACTTATCAAATGTATGAAAAGTTTAACAATACTGAAAAGCAAGAAATTGAAATTTCAGAAGTAGAAAAGAAACAGAGAGAGAAAAAAATTATGAAGACTGAAAGCTCAGTACTAGTAAAAATGGAAAGAGATAATTTTTCTTATCAAGCAATGGGTCATACCTTTACACAACAGCACCCATTTGTAGCCATGTCTGAAAGAGATGCACAAAGCATTTTTGATTCACAGGGTGGATTTAGACTTGCGACTCCAAGAGAGGCTCAAGACTTTTACGCATAACGGAGGCAATTAATTGCAAAATATAATCAAGGGAAGTAAGCAAAAGATATATCTTAATGTATACAGCGATGGAGTCTTAACACAGGCAACAGCAGTACCAACCTTGAGTGTATATAATGCAGACAGTGATACCACAGCGTTAACTGGATACTCCAATGTAGCAACAACAGATGAGAATGCTGCTGGGGTTTATTCTTATACAATGACCCCAGCACTTACTCAAATTAATAGAACTTTAAAGTTTGTTTGGTCTTATTCTTTAAATTCTGTATCAACTACAGAAGAACAATTTTATGCAGTAGAAACTGTTTATTCTACTGTAAGTGAGATACAAGATTTTCTTGGTTTAGGAACTTCCCCATCAGAGATTAATTATAGAAATCCTAAAGAAATTGAATCAGCCGAAAAAGTTGCAAGAACAATAATTGATGGTTACACTGGTCAAAAATTTGTTCAATATTATGGCCAACAAGAACAATTTGGTTTTGGCTCAGACGCAATAGAAATTACTGAAAAAATGATTAGTATAGATAGAGTGTGGGAAAATGATGAGTTATTAATTGATAATACAGTAACTCCAGTTTATAATAATTTTGGGTTCCCTATAGAATTAAGTCCAACAAAAAAAGCAATTAGAATTATAAATGTTGGCTGGGATCTTAGATTTGACAATCAAGTAGACCCAAGCGCACTAGGAAATGGAAGATTTAGAGATGGTTCAAGATATAAGTTTGAAGGATTAATTGGATGGAAATACGTACCAGAAGACATTAAAATTGCTTCAATGCTTCTTGTTGGTGACATATTAGCCAACGATTATAATTGGCGTAATAAGTACCTTAAGAAAGTAAACCTTTCAGAAATTTCATTTGAAATGGCAGGAGGAGCATTTAACGGAACTGGTAATGTTACTGTAGATAATATCTTGGACACATACCGCAACGTTAATATTGTAATCATTTAATGTTTAATACATCAATCATTGCATCAATCATGAACATGACCGCCCAAGTTTATGGTCAACAAAATATACAAGATACAGACACTGGAGCAATATCCAGACAATGGGTGTATAAAAAAACTATTCAATGCAAGGTTGAGCCTATTCAGGCACGAGGCACAAATACAAAAGGTGACAATAAAACATTTGATACATCAGACGGAGCACTTGGTGGATATGATGAAGGTTTTCAACTTAAACTAAAAACTCTTGAGCTTTTGAGCAAGCGTTCAAGAATTGTTGCTGTTAGATCAAGTGATGGGCAACAAGTTTTTATTGAAATTGATAAAATTGATCAGCCAGATACTATTTTTGAGGTAACATCCTCACACGCAGTCTTAGACCCATTTGGAAAAATTTCTTATTATGAAAGCACAATCCACAGAGTAAAGGTCCAAGACAATGATAAAACTATCAATAAGTAAAAAAAGTATTGAGGCTTTAAATAGAGAAATTAATCTTAAAGTAAAAGCAATTGGCTATATGACTCAACCAGAATTTTTAAACGAGGTTTCAAAAGCTGTATTTGTAATATTAGGCGAAAGATTTGTTTTAGCTGTAGATAGATTTTCTGTAACAAATCCAAAAAGAATGCATCATATATATGAGTGGAATAAGGTAGGATTTCCTTCAGCCCGACTTTTTGTTTTAAATAAAGCAGTTTTAATAAATGGATCTATGACTATTAAGGCAGAGTTTAAGCCATCAAAAACTCCCGTCCCAATCAACCCAGAACTTCTTACTCCTGGCTCAACAGGAAAGTTAGTAAGCAAAAAAAATATATTTAGAGATAAAGCTCAAGTAATGGAAGAAGGAAGGGCAGTTCGCTATCAAGCTAAAAAAATGCTTGCATTTATGGGATCAGATTTGGGTATAAAATTTATTCAACCAGGAACTACAGTAAACATTAATAATCCAGGCGGGAAATTTGTAAAAGGCTCTTTGGCTACTTTTATGTCTGCTTGGTATAATAAGAATGCTCAAACAATTATAGATTCTTCTGGATTATATGAAAGAATAGCTAACGAAACAGCTATTGCTTTATCCAAGAATAATGGGGATATATCAGATGTAAAAGCTGTTACCCGTCAAGTTGTAAATTCAATTGTTGCAGGCAGGGAGATAATTAAATGACAGCAGACTACAAATATGTGGCATCATACGATATTCGTAAAACGCTCTTAAACGAGCTTATAGCCAAAGGATTAATTGACCTTAACAACTATATGGCTGATGGCTTTACAAAGCCCCTAGAGCCTATTATACCCGCACAGCAGGTACCAGAATTCAATAACATGCTTCCAGGAAAAACATTTATAATTTATGACATTACTCAAAGTCATGGTGCTACCCAATGGTGGATGAGTGAAGATGTTATAACATTTGATATTGTGTCAAGAGACCCTTCTGAAATTCAAACAATTATTAACCTTATTACAGACTTTTTTAGAAGATACGATGATTCAGCAAAAGAAGTTAATCTATCTTTGATTGCTTCAAGCCCATATAAATATCATTATTTTAAAGTAGAATCAGCAGATCCCATTCAAGCTTTTGCAAATGAAGGCGGGTTTATGAATGGCATAATATCCGTAAGATACTCATACTCTCGCACACTGGACCCAGTTACTGGGCGATATTTATAAAACTTTGACTTATTAGACATTCCTGCTATAGTTTTACATGAGGAAGTAAATTGTTACCTTTTTAGATTTTTTAATAAAATAAAATAAGGTGGTGAAATAAAAAAATGGCTACAAATACAAAAAATGTTATTGTTGGAGCAGCGTCTCTCTTTATCAGTTCTCAAGAAGATACAGCACGTCCAGCAACTACAAACGCAATTATTACAGGTGCAACAGCATCAGGTGGTTTTCTAACTTCAGGTGCTTCAGCACGTACAGGTTTACTTGCAACAGGTTCTAAGTATCGTGAAGTTGGTTATACAAACGCAGGTCTAGAAGTTTCTTACGAGCCAAGCTACGGCGAAGTAATGGTTGATCAGTTGCTAGATGCAGCAAAGCTATTTAAGCAAACACTTAAGGTTATGCTTAAGACAGAATTAGTAGAAGCAACTCTTGACAATCTTACTCTTTCATGGGGTCAGATGGATACATATTATGTAAACCAAACAGGTAGCTCAATTACTGCTGTTAGCTCAATGACTGATGTAACACCAGTTGGTGGATCAGAAGTTGGTACAACTTTAAATATGGCAGCAGGCTCTCTTGGAGATGCTCCAGTAGAGCGTACTCTTATTGCAGTTGGTAATGCTCCAGCTCAAGTTAAGAATGTTACTCCAACTACATCTGCTTTAACAAACAAAGAGCGTGTATACGTTGCACGTCGTGTTGTTTCTATGGATACAACTGCTCACGGATTAAAGCGTGATTCAGCTACTGTATTCCCAGTAAGCTTCCGTTGTTTACCAGATGATTCACAGTCTAGCTATGCTGGCTCTGAGTATGGTATCGTAATTGATCGTATATGGGGAACTAACTAATTAGTTAACCTTTCTAACAATTTAATAATATTCGGACCCCGCCAGAAATGGCGGGGTCTTGAATTTGTGTATGTCGGTTCTATTGGTATAATTTAACTAAACAAAGGAGCTATAACTTGGCAACAACAGTATATGATGTAATAGATATTGAGCTATCAAATGGTGAGTCTATCACTTTAAAACCGCTTCCAATCAAGAAGCTTAGAGAGTTTATGGAACTCATTAAGAAGATGGACCTACCAGAAAATGCATCTGAAGATGCGGCTATGGATGTTTTCATTGAAGGTGCAATGGTTTGCATCTCAGGTCTATATCCAAACTCAGAACTAGGAAAGAACAAGGAAAAGTTTGAAGAAGTTGTTGAAATTCCAACGATGATGAAGATTCTTGAAATCGCTGGCGGATTGAAACTTACAGACCCAAACCTTCTGGGAGCGGCACTAGTTGGGACGAACTAGACCTACGCTCCCTTGAGTCTGAGGTATTTCTACTTGGTCGTTGGAAGAATTACGAGGAATTAGAAGAAAGCTTGTCATTAGAAGAATTAATGGCAACAATTGAAGCAATTCGTAGTAAAGATAACAATGATAAAAAGTTTGTCGCAGCGATAAACGGAGTAGATTTAGAAAATAGCAATGAAGAAGTAATAGAAGATGTTACTGATTTAAATTCTGCAAGAGTTGCACAAAAAGAAGGCTTCGGTTTAAACGAAGGACTTGGATTTATGCAAATGGAGGGGTAATAGATGGCAAAAGTCGAACTGAATATAGTTGCCCTAGGTGACTTTAAATCAGTCAATGCTCAAATCAAATCTCTTCAAGATCAAGTAACTCTTCTTAATAAGAGTGTTGCAAGCGTTGGAGTTAATGCTAATTTAACAAAACAATTAAATGAAGCCAATGCTGCTTTCAAAGCAACAATACTTTCTACTGGACAATTCACAGCACAAACAGTAAGACTAAAAGCTGAAACAGATAAATTTGGTGAAGCTTTAGTTGGCGGTAAATTAAAACTTACTCAATATTTTCAAATAATTAAAGCTGGAACAGCCAACGCAACTTCTCAAATGAAGGCGCTTGCTATGGAGCAAACAAAGCTTCAAAATTCTTTGGTTATGTCAGACCCAACTAAACAAGGTATTTTATCTGTTTACACTCCCACAAAAATTAATGCTGTTGCAAATGCTACAAAAATTGCTGCAAACACACAAAACCTTTATAATATTGCTGTTGAAAAAGGAACGCAATCGCTTATCAACTGGGGTAAAAATACCCAATGGGCAGGTCGTCAATTAACAGTTGGTATGACCGTACCACTCACAATCTTTGGAAGCACAGCAACAAGAGTTTTTAAAGAAGTTAATGATGAAATTGTAAGGTTGCAAAAAGTTTATGGAACTGGAATTCAACAACCAACACAAGCAGCGCTAGACGCTATAAAACAACAAGTTCTCAGTTTATCAAAAGAATTAGCAGCTGGAATGGGTATTGCAGTAAAAGATACTGCAGCTATGGCGGCAGATTTAGCAGCCACTGGCTTGCAAGGCAATGACCTCATTGGCGCAACAAGAGAATCAATACGCCTACAAAAGCTGGGCGAAATGGATCAACAAGATGCAATGCAAACAACCATTTCTTTGCAGAATGTATACAAGCTTAGTACAAATCAATTGTCTGGCGCAATAGATTTTCTTAACGCAGTTGAAAACCAAACATCAACAAGCATGCAAGATTTAGCAGCAGGTATTCCAAAAGTTGGACCTATTGTTCAACAGCTTGGTGGATCTTTTAAAGATACAGCACTTATGATGGTTGCAATGAAAGAAGCGGGAGTTCCTGCAGCTCAATCTGCAAACGCAATCAAATCAGCTTTGGCATCACTTATTAACCCAACTAAAGCAGCAAAAGATGCCTTTGCTGCATACAACATAAACCTATCATCAATTGCTACAAAAACTGGCGGAAATCCAATACAGATGATTATGATGTTGCAAGATGCATTAAAGGGTTTACAACCACTTGCACAAGCACAATTAATTGAAAAACTTTTTGGTAAATTTCAAGAAGCAAGAATACAAGCACTTATTTCAAATTTAGGTGCAGTTAATAGTCAAACTAAACAAGCATTTGATTTAATGAATGCATCAGAGTCACAACTAAAAGGAATTGCAGCGGGCGAATTAAAAGTAGCAACAGAATCAACAACAGGTAAATTTAAAAGAGCAGTTGAAACAATGAAGGCAGACCTTCTGCCAGTTGGTGAAAAAATTATGCAAGTTGCAACTACACTTCTTAATTTTGGAAATAGCATTGCAAAAGTATTTGGTGAATTGCCATCACCAGTAAAAACAGTGCTTGGAATAGTTGCCGCAGGAGTAGCATTATCAGGCCCAATTATTATGTTTACTGGTGTTCTTGCCAACTTTGTTGGATATTTAATTAAAGGTTTATTCTCAATGAAAAATCTTATTAATGGAACTAAAACATTTGGTCAACTTTTTACCCCCGAAATCATTGCATCTCAAAATGCAGCACAACTGTTTAGTCAAAAGATTTTGCAAGATGAATCAGCAGTAATGCTTCTTAATAAAGCTGTTAGAGAATTAACTGTTAGTCTTGAAGGTATGGCTATGGGAATGTCAGCCGCATCTGGAACTGGCATGGCCGCAAAACTTCTTGCAGCAGAGGCGGGACTTGCAGGTGGTCGTATTCCGTTTAAAGGACCAAAGATGGCAACTGGAGGATATGTTCCTGGAAACCCATCCGACGGAGATGTTTATCCAGCACTTCTTCAAGGCGGAGAAGCAGTAATTCCTACAAAGCAAGCAACAAAATATGGATCATTTATTAATGCAATGATTGATGGAAAGTTGCCAGGATTTAAAAGAGGTTTAAAGCGTGGTAATCGTGGTAATATTTTAAATCAAGCACACATGGCTGAAAATTTTGAACCAGGAACTCCAGAATATGAATCCTTGATTGCATCAGATCCAGCATTAGCAGAAGTAGCAAAAACTGGATCAGTTAAAATAACTCCAGACCTCACTGCTTGGACTACAGAAAAATTAAACTTGTTAATGCGACCAACATCTAAAGGTGCAAGCATTGGAGAATTTAATTCAGGTTGGCGTGAAGGTGGGGCAGATAAGTTTGTAGGTTCAGCAGCAAGACATGGTGCAGATTTTTCAGATCCCGCTACTTCAAAGGCTGCAACTGAATTTGATGAAGCAGTTAGAAAAAGAGTTGTTCAAGAAAGAAAAGCTGCACAACTTGCAGCAAAAGCAGAAGGAAGAGTTCTTGAAAAAGGAATTCTTGATGAAGATGTTGCAAAAGCAGTAAGAGCAGAAATTGATGCAAGAAAACATGTTGCTGGAGCAGAAGGAGAATTTGCAAGAGCGTTAGATCAAGCATCAAAGTCCGTTGGTGAAGTAAGACCAAATGCTGGAACTGCAGAAATTAGAAAAGGCTTAAAGAGCGGAAAATATAAAAAAACTGGTGCATGGAATGTAAGATTTGCAGATGAATCAACTTATGGAACAACAGCAATAGGACAAATTTCAGGTGCAGAAGGAGAATTAAGTTCTGCAAGAAATTCTTCAATGGCAGGGCCAGGAAGTTATATTACATCTACAGGCAAAAAAGCTGGAGTTGAAGCTGAAAGAAAATTTAAAATGGCAATTGCAAAAGATGTTTTAAGTAGAAGAAAAATAGATATGCTTGAAGGACCTAGACCTCAACCATTTGCAAATTCTCCACAATTCCAACCAAAAATTGATTTAACTGGAAGCCCAGGCGGAATGGCTAGAAGCAGTGCAAGTTATACAAGAACTAACAACCTTGCTCTTGAAAGAGCAAGAAGATTAGAAGAAGAAAAATTAGCAAAAGAATTAAATATTGCTTCAGAATCCGCATCTCCTTCAAAAGCAACAAAGCGTGCTGCTAAAAATATGGTTGATGGTGTTACAGAAGGAATTGCTCAATCAAGACCAAAAGTTAAAGCAGCAGCAAACACAGCTATGGAAGAAGCATTACTTGCAAATTCTGGTGGTGGAGAATATACAAATCTTGCTACAGAGACAGAGCCAGGGCTAGCGGCAACATCAAGATCTGGCGGAAGATTTGCAAAGTTTAATCAAAAAAGAATGGCAACAAGAGCAAAGCTTCAATCAAGAATGCCCAAAATGATGACTGGAAGATTTAGTGGTTTAGGCATGGGCCTTGGTTTGCAACTAGCAGGACAATTTGCTGCTCCAATGATTAACAAACTTCCTGGCGGAGATGTTGCAAACTCTGCTATAACAGGAGCAAGTTACGGAGCTTTCTTAGGACCAGAGGGTGCTTTGGCAGGCGCAGCAATTGGTGGAATTATAGGTGGCATTAGCAAGTTAATTAATAGTGAAAAAATGCATGAAGCAAGTGCAAAAGCAACATTTACCGCAAGCGCTTCAGCAGCAAGTATGTTTGGTGGAGCTGTTACAAAAGCTGCAACACCTACAGGTAATTTAAACTCTATTATGAATTCAATAGTTCCAAAAACACAACAAGTAACTGATGCAGTAAAAAGTTTTATAAGTGAAATAAATAAATTGCCAAAAGATGACCCAATGTCTCTTATTCTTCAAAAAATGAAAAACGCAGGCAGTTCAACAGAAGCAGGAAAAATTGCTTCAACCTTTGCAGCAACTCAAATGGCGATAAATGGAATGCAGCCAGAACAAGCACAAAAAATGATTGATCTTTATATGGCTGCGTCAGGATATAAAGGAAAATCTATAAAAGTTCCTACATTGGAAAAAGCAACAACTGCAGCATTAGATTCAGCAGTAACTGAAGGCCGTACAACTGCAACAATAGGAACACATGTTGGTGCAGTATCACAATTTAAAGGTAACCAACAGTTAGATCCAAAAGCTGTAAAAGATTTAGTTAATGCAATATCACAAACATCTCCAACATTTGTAAATTATAAAGGACAACTTGACGGCATTACAAAAAGTAAAAATAATACAATTGCAGCAACTAAAAAATATGCTGATGCTATAAGAGAAGAAAATCCAGACTTAGCAAAAAACATTGATGCTTTTGGAAGAATGAAATTAAAACTTTCTGACATTACAACAATTCTTGCTTTAAGGCAAAAAGATTCAAAGTCTCCATTGCTTCAACAAATTATTGATGCAGCACAAAAAGGTGATGCCGCATCTCTTGCAAAAGATTTAGGTTTGGCAAATACAGAACTTGAAAGACTTTTTAAAATTAAGCCTCTTTTAGATCCAACATTAAATGCAAATGGAACCCCTTTAAGTGCAGAAGAGCTTGCAGCTCAAAGAGTTACAGCACTTCAAAAGAAATATAAGCCGTTATTAGATCAAGAAAGCAAAAGAACAACAGAGTTAGAACGACAAAAGAAATTGATGGATGATCAAAATACTGCTGCTCAAGATGCAATTGGTTATGCTACTCAACAGACAGATCTTCAAGGACAAATCCGAATGGCTATGGCAAGTGGCGATTATCTAAAAGCTAATTTATTGCGTCAACAAATGGCAGGTAATGCCGATAAGTATCAAATGGGTGTTATATCTAATAAAAATACACAAACTATTGATCAGGGTAGACAACTTTATGCTGATGCACAATCAAAAATTGCAGATGGAAAATCTCTTACAAAAGCAGAAGTTAGTGCACTTCAAAATTACAAGCCGACACTTGGTAAATATAATTTAGGTTCAGTAAATATGCCAGCTGCGGTACAATATGGTAATAGTGTACAAATGGGTACAAATACAACAACTAACCCTGTTTATAATATTGTTATAAATGGTGCTAATATGAGTGCAGAACAAATTGTAAAAGAAATGAAAAGACAAGAAGCAATGTCTTCAACAAAAAGTAAAGTGGGTGGATAATGCAACTACAAGCTGGAATTCAAGTATCAATAGGCCTTAACTCTCTGGGAGCCCCGACCACTGATACAACTCAAATGGTTTGGTATAAACTTACAGATCATAATCGTCAGCCAATTCACATTACATATGAGGTTATTGAAAAAACTAATCGTATGGCAGATGGAACTTTGCGTCGTTATGTTGTTGCAAGAAAACATAAAATTAATTCAAGTTGGAGTCTAGTGCCTTCACTTACAGAAAATGCAGTTGATTATAAATCATCAGATACAAATAGTGGTAAAGCGGGAGCATGGATGAAATCATTTTATGAAGCTAATGTGTTTGTTCCTATCTATGTTAAATTAATTAATGCTGGAATTACTACTCAAAATGTTAATACAACGGATGGATTTACTCCAGATGAAAATACTTATTACTCTTCTTTTCAAGCCCCCACAGATACAGATAATGTAGTTTATACTGCTTATATGACTAATTTTGATTATGAGGTTGTTAAAAGAAATGCAGGCGGTAATGGAAAAGGTTACGATCTCGTAAATATAACAATAGAATTTACGGAGGTATAATGCTAGGTACATCGGCTGTTAAACAATATTTTTCAACGGGAGACTCACATTATGTAGTTCCCGCCGTTTCTGCTGAATGGAATTATAATCTTTTTTATGCTCCATACGCAACCTTTGCAGGAGATGGAACGCAGATCTCAAGCAATTGGAAAACACCTAGTAGTTGGACAGTATCAAATTGCACAGCTTCATATGACTCATCTAAGGGTAGGGTCTCAAATGGTTACTCAGATACAAGCGCATTAAAATTTTCTACTACTGGACAAAACGGGTCGGGAAAATTAACGATAACAACTACAAGCGGACTTAATACATACAAGATAGTATTTTATGCAAAGATAGTCACAGACGTTGAAGTAACACTAACTGCTTTATCATACATAGATAGCCACAGATCAGATTCAGAATCTAAAAGAATTGATAATACTACATGGACTAAGTTTGAGCTTTATGCCAGTTCCCGCCCAGTTGATACTTCATATTCATCATTTACATTAAACTTAGATTTTACTTCTACAGACACAACAATTGCTTCAAAAGTTGTCGGAGCACCTACAACTTATGATGTTCTTATTGATCAACTTGAAATTTTTCAATCTACAGACTTTGACTATCAATATGGAAATATTTGGAAAACAGATGCACCGTTTGGATTTTTTAGACCAGGAGAAAGCTATGTGCCATCTGGAAATTCATTGACACAACTTCCATCGGGATTTAGAACTATTAATACAAGATTTAATAAAGGATCTGGATCTTCATATTGGGATGCACAAGTTATGCCATGTAGCCCAGTTTTATATCATCCTCAAGTTTTAAGTTCTTCAGCTGGCAACCCAGTTTATAAAAATGGAATTTTATCTGATTATACAACTTATAAGTATTTTGTTTCAAATACCTCAAGTCGTTCAATAGGAGCTTTATATGACAAGCTAATGTCAACAAATAAAATAGTTCTTAAATTTAATATAGCTTACTCAAAGCCTACAAGTATGACTATCAATTTATATAATACTATTACAAGCTATTCAAAATCAATTAGTATATCTGGAAGTGACATATCAAACTCTGGTGTTTGTATTTTGTATTTACAAACAAATGGAAATTGGACAACTACACCATGGACCACTATGCCAACATTTAATAATGTTGGAGATATTACTTTATCGCAAGCAATTAATAAAATTGCTATTACTCAAAATTCATTTTCAATCAATTCTGCCTATGCAAGCCCAAGCTCAACAATTACAAGTAACTCAACAAGATATGCTCAATATCAGGCTGACATGGGAAGACTTCAAGTTATAGAAATATCTCCAAGAATAGAGCTAGACCTTACAAACTTTGTAATGAATGTTGAAACTACTTCAGAGCTTGACAACAAACAAAATCCTTTGCCAATTTCTGCTATATCTTCAAACAGCGCTTTGATTCATCTTTCAAATATTCCATTTAATGTAAGTGGATATGTATTAAGTATATTTTCAAACAACTCTTCTAAATCCCCGCTATCGGGATTGTTTAAGAAAAATGTAAAGTTTTATGTAAATTATATAATTAAAGACTCAGTATCTGGAGCAACATCAGCAGACAAAGTAATTCCAGGTGGAGTTTGGTATGCAGAAAGTTGGGAAGGACAAGATCTTCAAAGAACTACGGTAACAGCATTTGATATTACAAAATACCTACAGCTATTGTCTCCAACAGACTATGTTTCTAAATCACAAGATGTATTTAAAGTTATAAGCAATATTCTTGATTTTGCTGGGTTTACAGATTATGATTATGATAGTTTAAGAAAAGTAACTCAATCTCAAGTAACAATGGTAGATGGAACTGTTTATAAAAATAAGCAAGCAATTGATTCATCATTTTTCTATGCTGATGGTCAACAACAAAAAGTATTTGATGTACTTAGAGAATTATTTGAAGTTTATCAAATTGGAGCATATATTGATTCCTACGGCGTAATGAAGTTTCTTAGCCTAGACAATATTCTTTCTAATACTCAGCCAAATCTTTTACTTCATGATAATTCAACTCCACAATCAATTACAACGACGGGGGGATACACAGATAATCTTTCAGTAACAAGTAATATTACGCAAGATACTTATACAGAAAAAGTAAAGACCAAACTTGGAAAAGCAACATTAAGATTTAAAATACCTCAAATTGTAAAAACAATTGGTCTAGAAGGATTGACCAGCGTTAAAACATTAACAACAAATTTAATAGATAAATATGACGTTTTATGGCAAGCAGAAAAAGAAGATGTTTGTACTTTTAATTATTTAAACAATTCAATATCTTCTTATTCTCAAAATTATTTTTATATTAATCCAGATGATTTAACAAATACATTTAGTTCATTTGGAGTAGATCACGCAGGTTATGCAATTATTGAAGGAGAAATAGTATCTTTTAAAGATAAGGAATTTAAATTTAATATTGGAAACTTAAATGTTCAAGATCCAGCAATGACTGCAAGTTTTATTGATAATGATTATCGAGTTATAGTATCAAGCAGTTCTGATCTATCTACAGCTGTTTCAGATTTTTCTGCCAGGTCAGGCTGGGGCGGAGTAATACATTATGCGCCAACAGGAAAAATTGCAAACGTTGAAAGAGGATTATTTAATACTCCAGTAAGAACACACAACCTTATTACAAATTTAAATGGCTCATCAACATCTGGCTCATCAGATACTAATTCCCTTTATTCAAAAATGATTGTTACAGGTGGACTAAATCCTTCTTTAAATTCAAATAATCACATTCAAATGAACGCCACAACCGTTGGAACATATAGCATATTAGTTGCAGGAAGTAGTGAGCAAAGTGATTCAAGTCATCCGTATAATACATTTTCTACAAAAATGCATGTAGGCCCAAGTTCTGGAAATCCATTTCATATTGGAATGGGCGGGGGAATAGTATTTGGTATAAGAAGTGGCAGTAATCCAATATATGTAGAATTAAGACAAGAAAATGGTGGAACAAAATATATTGGTAGCTCACTTGCTGCAACCCCCGCATATCGTTTATATGTTTATCAAGGTACTGAAAGTAATTCACTTTTATCAAAAGCTGGTAAAGGAATTCCTTTTGTTGATATTAGCGAATCATTATTAAATGATATTGCATCTTATCCAGCAGGTTCACCTTTTGAAGAATTTGGAAAATCTGTTCATCTTAAATTTGTTAAAATTGAAAACCCAAACACATGGATTGATTCTGTTACAAAACAACAAATTAAAAGCGCTTCATTTGAAATTCATTTAAATAAAAAGAAATTAAATATAGAAACAAAAGATATAACAATTAATACATCAGGTCAATATGGTATATTTGCACAAACTAAAAATCAAGAAAATTCTACAGCTGGAAGCATAGCTTTTTCTGAATTATATGCAACTCAAACTGCTTTGACAGATCCAGCAATGTGGTATCACTGGCAACTACCAAGTTTTGCAAGCACTATAGCTGGAGGACATAAAGTTTTTGAAATTAATTATATGATGCAAACAAAGCCACAAATTTTTGGAATTAATTATTATGACATTCAATATCAAACTGCACCAGCGCTTAGTGCTTATGCTTTACCCGCACCGTATCGTTGGTACTACTATACGGGAGAGGGGCAAAAACAAACCCTTGAACATGTAACTGTAGGTTCAGATGCACTTGCATATTCTCAAATATATAATTCTGGATTCAGAGGCAGATTTGCAATTATTAACGGATCCCCGTCATCTATATGGATTAAAAAATTTCCAGACGCAGTAAATCCAAATTTGGATGTAACGTTTTTAATTAATACTAATGAGTTAGTTTCTTTAAGTAGCGAAGTAGCAATAGAAAAAGTTTTTGATCCAGCAAATATTAATGAAAGTATTGAGATTAGATCAAACTGGGTACAATCAAAAAATGCTGCACTAGGAATTTTAAAGAATATTTTTAGAGCAGTTGACGGGTTCAGTAGGGATACAACAGTTTCAGTATATGGAAACCCTTTATTTGAAATTGGAGATGTTGTTAAAGTTAATTATTCATTGAAGAATATATCTAATCAAACATATTTTGTTCAAGGAGTTCAACAATCATTTGATCAGGGTTTAAAAACTGTATTAACCCTTAATCAAATAGGATAAGGTATAATGGTAAAGGAGGAAAAATGACCAACGTGTATTCAAGCAATAGAGTTGTTACAGGGCTAGCAGGAAGCGTACAAAAACGTAAAACCCTTGTTTTGCACCAAGATGACCCAAGAGCCAAAGATTCCTTCTATATAAATAACTATGTTGGCGAAGTTGTTGTACTTAATGATGATGATTATCTTAAATATTTAAAAACAAATCAGGTAAAACAATCAGACGATACTGATGAAGGTGTTCTATCTATAACCTTGCACCCTCCAACAAATGTTTATTGGGACCCCACAGATCCTGCAAGCATAGAATATAACCAATCTAATGCTTCAAGTTTAATTTCTTTAATTGTAACTTTTGATCCCGCTACTGATGAAATTTCAACAGATGGAGAAATTCAATATACTGCGGTTGCAGATATATCAAACCATCAAGTATCAACAGCAATAAATGCTGTAGGTGGAGCTGATTCTACAAATGCTAATGCAACAAAAACTATAAAAAGCGATGCAATAAAAAAAGCTGTTGTTTTATCAACAGTATCTTACACAGTAAAAACAACAAGCAACATTACTTTAAAATGGAAAGGTTATGAAAATGCAATTGGTTATGAAGTTAATGTAACTGGATCAAACTTAGATGTTCCTGGCAAAAAAACTTTTTATCCTTATCATTCAAATTCAAATCTTAATGCAAATGGTTATCATTTTTTTACCATTACTCCTAAAGCTGGCTACTCATTTAGTGGAAATTATTCATTTAAAATAGCAGCAAAATATACTGATTCAACAACAAAGGCGGTTACATATAATGTTACAATTTAAAGGAACATATGTATTTAAACAAGATGGTAAAGAAATAGGAAGATCAGAAAACCTTATTACTACAAATGGAAGAAAGGTGTTGCTCCAATACCTTGCTGGAATAAGAACTGAATGGGCAGCAGATATGTGTTTTGGAGCAATTGATACTGCTCCGTCTACATCTGACGTTGAACTTAGTTTTGAAACTGCAAGAGTTCCAGTATCTCTAAAAACTTATAAGTCTGCAACAGGTGGTAATCCAGATTTAATTATTGTAAGAGGCACATTGCCTGCAAGTTTATATGCAAATATTTATGAGGTTGGCCTATATCCAGAATCAAGAATTACTGATGTTGCAAATAGAAATAATAGAATAATTACTGATTTTTCAGATTTATCAAATTGGGTAGCAAGCATTTCTGATCAAAGTCAAACCATTACAGATCAAGGAACAGTATCAATTACTGGATACGTTCCTCAAGGAACAGCTTCGCCAAGAATTGGTGGGTTTTCGGTTGATCTGGCTCAAAACACTATGTATGAAAATAATACATTTGGTTTTAGTTTGGCGGGTTATTCAGATTTAGATGCATTAAAAATACTTGCTTATAATACAGTAGCTGGAATTTTAACAGTTACATTTAAAGATGTACAAAATAATTCTTATGTATTTAATTATACATTATCAGATAATTCAGGATATCAAGTTTTAAGTGCAATATTTCCAGCAAATATTTCTTTTACTAATACAATTAGTTCGATAAACATAAAAACAGATACCACAGCTTCAGTTACAATTGATGCTATTAAAGCTTCAGTATCAACAGAATTAACTACCGAAGATTATATAATCAGCAAATCAGCTCTTTCAACACCAATAGCAAAAGTATATGGAACACCGCTTGACATTGAGTATTACGTTCAAGTATTGTAAGGAGGAATAAATGGCAGTTGGAACAATTGCTAGTTTAAGCGTATCAGCTTCAACTACATCAATAGCTATCAGTTTTGCTAAACCAGCAAACTGTACTAAAGTTATTTTTACTCTTACTCCTAAAAATCCTGTAGGCTCTGCTATATCAAAAACTTACACAGTACCAGCAGGTTCAATTGGTACACAACTTACATATAATTTTACAGGGTTATCTTCAACGCAAAAGTATACGCTTTCTGGTACGCCTTACAATGGGTCAGCTGCAGGTACTGCAAGAATTTATTATAATAGCAATTCAAGTCCAGTAAATACTGTTAAGATGCCAAGTGCTATTACTACAAATGCTCAAAATAATTTTATATTTGATGCACTAACTACAACACTGGGCAACCCGCCTGGAGCAGTAACACAATCTTCACCAACTGGCGCAACCGCAAATGGCGGAACTATTGTAAAATCAAGTTCTGCTGGATCAAATACTCCAACATTTTTGGCGGGAACAACAGATGCGGTTGTTCCATCTGATTTAAATGCTCCAGGAAGACTCTCCTTAGCAGTTAGAGATTTAGCGCCTAATCAAACTTATGCAATTAAAGTTCGTGCAGAAACAACAGATGTTGATGGTAAAAGAATTTATTCAGAATATTCATCTCCAATATATGTTACTACTCCAGGCTTCTCAGCTATTGGAACAAATAATGTATCTGTAAACAATAATGGAGATATTAAATTAGATGGAGGTTCTTTATTTGCTGGAGATTTTGGAACAGATGTTGGTTTATTTGATGTTGTAAATGGAACCACAACTGGAACTGGTATTATATTAAATAGTACAGGTATTGCAGGTTTTAAAACAGGTGCAAAAACATTTTATATTGATTCCGCAACAGGTAATGCGGTATTTGCTGGAAGCGTAGATTCAAATGCTTCAATTGCTGGAACGCTTGCTTCTGTTGTTGCTTCTAATGCTTATAATGGAAATGCCCTTGTTGCAACAGCATTAAAAATGGTTGGTTCTCAAATATCAAATGCTACAGGACAAATTCAATATGTTGGTGCAAATGGAACTACTTTTTATTCTGGTGCTAGTGCTACTTCAGGTGCAAGATTACTTGTTAATCAATATGGAATTTTGGGTTATGATACTGGGAGTACAGCAGATTTAGATAAAATATCTTTTGCAATAACATCTACTTCTTTTTCTGGCACCGATAAACTTGGAAATGCTATAAGTTTGCCCGCAGGATCAGCTTATTTTTCTGGAGTTATTGCTGCCTCAACAATTACTGGTGGAACAATTACTGGAAGTACAATAAAAACCTCATCTGGATCTTATGGAATAACTATAACTTCATCAGGTGGAGCTTCAGATTCAATAAAACTTGTTAATACAGTTGGAACAGCAGAGATAAAACTTTCTACCGATGCAAATGGATTGCATATAGTACCTATAGGAGGAACTGGAGGAGTTGATGGATTAACTCTTTATGGATCAGGAAGTGCGGGAGTTCCAAATACTATAATATCTAGAGAAACTCTTCTTATTAAACAAGACGACCCAGACTTAGTAAATAATACTAGTGCATCTCTTTTGTCTGCTAAAAATATAAAAATTGCACATTATGCTGCATCTGGAACTCCTGGAACTGGGGGACCATATTATAATGGTGATATATTCCTTCAGTATACTCCATAAGGGATATTTAATATGGCACAATGGGTAAATGTTAATGGAAATTGGAAAAGCATTTCAAATATATGGGTAAATGTACAGGGTGTTTGGAAGACCGTATATGCTGGATGGGTAAATGTTAATGGAATTTGGAAGCAATTTTTTACTACCGCTTTAACTCCTGGAACTCCATCTATATCAACATCATCTAACTTAAATACAGTAACTTGGACAATATCGTTTGGTGCAAACACAACATCAGTAAAAATTGAATATGGAACTTCAATATCATATGGAACAACTGTTTATCAAGGAACAAATGGTGGATCAACAACTTCTTCGTCTTACAGCTTAAATAGTAGCAATTCTCCAATATATTGGAGAATAACTCCTTATAATTCAGTAACATCAACATTTGGAACCCCCGTCACTGGTAGTACAAAATTAACGCTACCAACTCCTACATTTAATACACCAACTCCAACTTCTACAGGATATAACGTTACTATAACAAATTATAACTCTAATTATAGCTACACTTTATCTGTTAGCAATAGTGGAGTAGCTACAGCAACGGCGGGAACCCCAAGCGGATCTAATTTACCAATAACTGTTGCTATTTCAGATACAAGCTCTATTACTTTAACTGCAAAATATACTTATACAAATTATAATGATAGTGGTAATGGTTCAGTAACATCATCAAAATCAACAGTGCCAACACTTGTTTCATCACCAACAATAGCTAGATATTCTTCATCTTCTTATTTATACTCAGTAACAAATAATGGTTCTTGGACTAACTCTCCAACTTCATATAGTTACCAATGGGGGTATTATAGGTCTTTGCCATACCCACCATACAGTGAGTATACAACTATTAGTGGTGCAAATAGTAGTAGCTACACTTCAAGCTCTACGTATGTTGGATATGATATATATTGTGTGGTTACAGCCAATAATGCAAGTGGATCAAGTAGCGGAGCGTATTCAAACTTTATTAATATAACTACAGCTGTATCACTTCCAACTACTCCAACATCATTATCTGCAACAACAAATAGATCAGATGGCGTCAATTTAACATTTAGTGGTTCTTCAAATGCAACAAGTTATGATATTTGGTGGAATATAGTTGGGGGCCTTGCTCCAACTAATTCTTCAACGCCAGATTTTGCTGGAGTTAGCTCACCGTATTTAGATACAAGTATTGGATCTCCCACAACAACCGCATCAAGAGAATACTGGGTAAGAGGTAAAAATTCTGACGGCACCAGCTCGTGGTACCCAGGGGGAACCCCTGGAGTAACTGGCACCAGACTATCAAATCTTCCTACAATTCCAACATCTTTATCTGCAACAACTACTAGAACTGATGGAGTTGAATTAACATTCAGCGGTTCTACAAATGCTACAGGTTATGATATATTTTGGAATCTTACATCCACAGCTTATCCTTCAAATTTAGCATCTCCAGATTTTTCAAATCAATCATCTCCTTATTTAGATACAACAATTGGGTCAGGAAATACCAGATGGTATTGGGTTAGAGGATATAATTCTTATGGAGTATCTAATTGGTATCCATATCAAACAAATGGAGTTACTGGAACAAGATCTACTGTTTCTACACCTCCGTCTACACCTCCGTCTACACCTCCGTCTACACCTCCGTCTACACCTCCGTCTACACCTCCGTCTGGCTGTACGCCAGATACAATATGTAATGCAGTATTTTCTGGAGGGTGTATTGATTTTTATGTATACGATTCGGGTTGTAATTGTGTATACGCTTCAACATACTGTTAGTAGACAGATTAAACTTAATAATGTATAATAAACAAAAAAGGAGTTATTATGAATGAAGAATATGGCCCACTTAAAGTATATGCTTTGATAGTTGAAGGGGAACTGGCATGCTACCTTAGATTTCCATCAAAAGGCGTTCCAAGGATAGAAATGGTAAATGCTGCATTATCCAGTAATCCTATTGTAATAGATGCTACAGACATGGAGCTTTTTCCAGAAGCTAGCGGATGGACATGGGATGGCGAAGAATTTAAGGCTCCTGTAGTAAATGAGTAAAAGTAAATGGCAAGAGTATAAAGAAAATTTAGGTGAAACAAGACCTTGGGATATTGTTAATTTAAATATAGATACTGTATCTGAAAAAGATGCTACAAATAGGCTTAATATATGTAAAGCATGTCCAGAATTAATTCAAATAACAAAACAATGTAAAAAATGTGCATGTTTTATGAAAGCAAAAACAAAACTTTTAAATGCAACTTGCCCAATTGGAAAATGGTAAAATGGAAATAATTGATTTAGAGAAGCCAAAAATAAGAGTAATAAAAAATTTTTTAACAAATAAAGAATGTGAAGACATACTTTACATTAAATCTTTTTCTGAAGATTTGTGGAATTTAGATTTTGATATTAATTATCCAAAAGAAAAAGAAACAGATCCAGCTTTATGGCCTTCTATTATTCAATGGAAGGGTATGTGCATTAATTTTACAAATGAAGATTTTTTTGAAAGATATAGTCTTGATAAAGAATACTTTGATGAATTAGCAAAAAAAATGCAATTTTATACAGAAGAAAGATTTGATGTAAAAAATTTATTAAAAGAACAATATTTAATTAATAGATGGAGGATAGGCAGAGAACAAACTCCACACATAGATTATTTTCTTGAAAATGAAATAGATCATGATTATGAAATGCTTGCAATGCATAATATACCAAAAGATTATTTAAAAAGTTTTGCTGGTAGGTTTCAAACAAAACATTACTCAACACTTATTTATCTTAATGATGATTATGAGGGTGGAGAAATTTGGTTTCCGCAATATGATAATTTTTCAATTAAGCCAGAAAAAGGATCTTTAATTACTTTTAAAGGAGATGAAAAAACAATTCACGGGGTTAGGGCAGTAACAAAAGGAATAAGATATACATTATCAATGTTTTGGACTGATCCTAGTTTAATTAAACAAGCTTTTTAAAATTAATTGACTATATAGTATAAATAGGTTATAATAGTAAAGGAGGAATAATGACAATAGAATTAACACCAGAAGAAAAAATAGGAATAATTAACTCTCATATTAAAAATATTTCTTATAACAAATATAATAATGAAATAGCTTTGCTTGAAGAAAATACAAAAACCAACAAAGATACAGTTATTATAGCAAAACTTAATGCAGATATATCTGAAGCAGAATCACAAATATCTGCACTTAATGAAGAAGCTGCAAAATTTACATCTTCAAACTAATAGAAAAGAGATAAAAATGGAAAAAGTAGAATTAGTAATTACAGCATTACAACAACGTATTGGTGAAATTGTTTCACAATATGAAACACAAGTTGCTATCTTAAGAGCAGAGCTTACACAGTTGATTGATAAAGAGAAAGCAACAGATGAATATTCTCAAAGCCTTTCACAAAAAATCAATACAGATAACTAAAGACGCACCTTTTATACCCAGCGGATTGATTGGATCAAACGCTGGTTCTTTTTACTATGTAAAAGGAAATAAAAGGTTTAAGTTTGTTTCTGAAAGAGCCATGCAATCATGGTGTCTTCCAGTATTAAAAATTGATGCTGGATTTTTAAACAAACTAACATCTGGCGGTACTTTAGGATTTAGAGATGGATCTTTGGTCAAGGATATATCTGATGGTAAAATATATCTTATAAGTGATTCAAAGCGCAGACATGTAGTTGATCCAGATGTGCTAAACTGGATTAATACAGATATAGTTGATGCGGGACAAAAAGAAATTTTAGTCCATCAAGAAGGAGAACCAATTGAGTAATAAGATTATACAATCAGATAATGCAGTTATTGACTATACAACAATTTCAGCATTAATCAATACTGTAAATCAACAACAAGATCAAATTGAAAGTTTGCAAAAAGCAACAACTCATACTGATACTACATATGATACAGTTAGTGGTTTACCAATAACTACTTCTGGAGCTATTTCATTTCAATCAGGTCGCAAATTAATTGAAAATAATCATGTAACAATTAATTATTCATTTTCAAAACCTCCAACCGTAGTTGGAACCGTTCTTTCTTTATCGTCAAAAGGAAATAAAGCTTATGCATATATTGATAAAATGCCTACGGCATCAGAAGCAAGTTTTACAATTGTTTCTAGTTCACCTTCTGGAACAAAGGGCATGTATTTATATTGGGTTGCAGTAGCAAGTAATTCTTAATGTATATACCTATCAGCTTTTGGAATAAGCGGGATAGGAAAATAAGTCGTGAAGGATATGTATTGGTAAAAGTACCAGAACATCCTAAAAATTTTAAAGGTTGGTATTATGAACACCGCCTTATAATTGAAAAACAATTAAATAGAATTATAGAAGATTGGGAAACTATTCATCATATCAATAATGATAAGACTGATAATAGATTAATTAATCTTTTTATATGTTCAAGAAAAGAACATAATAAAGCACACGCTGCTTGACAGAAAACAATAACATGCGATACAATTAACTAAACCCCCAGAAAGGGATTACATGAGTAATGATTTAAAATGGATGCTATCATCTGATCAGCAATTTCCATATCAAGATGATAAAGCCATTGAATTATGGTTTAAGGTTATGAAGTGGTTTAAGCCAGATGTTGTAGATTATTTGGGAGACACAGATGACCAAGCATGCTATAGCAAGTACACAGAGGGTCGTTCTGCAGAATTTATGCAGTTGTATAAAGATGATAGTAGAGATTTAATTGTTCCAATGATTCGTCATGAAGCAAAGGGTGCAAGAGATTTTTATGCTAAAACCAGAGAGATGCTTCCAGATGCACAGTTATTTTCAGCACTTGGAAATCACGATATTAGAATTTTTGATTACTTAGATAAAAAGCTTCCAGAATACTTGTCAGATGTTACACCAGAATCACTTTGGTCCCTAGACTCTTTGGGCTATGAATATATTTATTATAATGAATTACCAAAACATCGTTTTGGAGACATTCACGTTCATCATGGACTTTCAATCGCTGATACAGGCGCTGTAAGAAAAGACATTGATGATCTACAGATTTCTTTAATTAGAGGTCATTCACATAGAATTGCTTCACACTTTCAAACATATGAGCTTCCACTTGCAACAGGTGGCAGGGCAATTCGTGGATACGAAATTGGACATATGTGTGATGAAAAGTCAGATGGCATGAAGTATACACAAAACCATAACTGGCAAAAAGGTTTTGCTATCGCTCACATTGAGAACGGTGAACGTCCTCATGTACAGATAGTAGAAATTTCCCCTGACTACACTTGTTTTGTAGATGGGAAATTATTTTCGGTATAAGCTAAAACTTATAATAAAGAAGGGTTTCAATGCCCAGCAATACCAACAAACTAAAAGGAGAAAAAAATGAAGATTAATCAAGCAATGATTGAATCTTATGTTCGTAACTTGGTAGGTCAGATTATTGGAGCAGCAACAATTGTTGCAGCAACAACACATGTATCTATCTCAAGTTTTGGTGGACACGAGTGGTTGCTAGTTGCAAACTCTTTGTGGGCATCACTTGTTCCAGTAGCATTGCGCTATGTTAACAAGAAAGATCCTGCTTTCGGTATTGTTGCACAGTTTGCAACATCAGCCGTTACCAAGAAGCTAGACGAGGCTGCAAAGCCTAAGAAGGCCGCTGCTAAGAAGCCATCTTCTAAGTAGGCAAAAGAAAAACTAAATAATGTATTGTAAAAAATGCAAAGGCAGAGTATTTGTAGACAGGGTTTATTCCCAAAAAATCCGTGTTGAGCTTTATTGCATTATGTGTGGGAATAGATGGATGATCAAAAGAGACGCAAGGTTTGGTGCATGGCTGTCAAAAAACGAGGAAAGACTTCACAAAAGTTACGGTATTTCTATTTAAATACCAAGCTTTACAAAGTCTTGAGGCAATCAAGAGCAGAAGATCTAATGGTCGCTTGGGATTATGAGATGGGTAAGCGTGTAGCTTTTGTTTTAACTGATGTTAAGAATAATATGCAAAACGCTTACCCTCTCTCTAAAGTTTGTAAAATTATTGGAAGACATGAAGATACAATTAAAAGACATTTGTACGCAGGTAATATAAAAAAACCTCAACAAGTTTATTCTTTAAATGGTAAAAAAACTCCAGGCAAATACTATTGGAGTGAAGACGATGTTAGAGAAATGCATGAATTTTTTAAAACTGTTCATAGGGGCAGGCCTAGAAATGATGGAGAAGTTCATCCAGGCAATATGCCAAGTAGGGCAGAGATAGAAGCAATAATGAGACAAGAAAATATTTTATATGTTAAAAACAATGATGGGACATTTAGTCCAGTTTGGAAACAACCTGAATGGTAAACGAAAATAAATTAAGTAAAGAAGCAAAACAAACACTTGATGCTTCCATGAGGGTTTTAGAGTATGCAATGGAGCTGGCTGGACAAAAAGAAGACCTAGATGCTATGATAGCAATATCAGATCGCCTTATGATGCTTTACCAGCACTTAGCAGATAAAGGTCATAAGAAGTTTAAGCCAGGATTTGCCTTAATGGAAAAGGAAGACATTCAAAAAAATGACGAATCAGACTAACGTTAAAGTTGATTTACAGTTTACCCGTAACCTAGGTAATTTTGAAAGCTTAAAAGTTGGTATTGGAATTGAAGATTTTCAACGCAATGGTGAAACTATTGACGAAGCCACAAATAGGGTTTATGCTTTTGTAGAAAAAAAGTTAATGGAAAAAGTTAGCGAGATAGAGGAAGAGCTAAAGGCTAATAAAAAATGACTAAAGATGAAGCAAAATTAGCCTACGGTTTAGTTGGTTTCTATTGTGCTTTATACAAGCAGGTCTATGGTAAATCTCCAATTGTAAATCGTTATCGTGAAAAGTGGGCTATGCAAGATGTTATTGATAGCATAGGGTATGATAGATCCAAAGAGCTTTTAGAATATTATTTTAAGATGAGTCGCCCAGGTCATCCTATACAATGGTTTTTTTATAATTTTGAAAAGATAGATTTAACTCTTACTCAAATTGAGCAAGATAAAGCCCGTCGTGAATTGATTAGGGCCAAGACAAAGACTATGGTTGAAGAAAGAGACAATGAATACAGAATCAGCAGTAATCACAGCAATATGTGAGAACAAAGATATTTCCGTAGTAATGTCTGGAAATATTGATGAAGTCTTTACTTCGCACAGAGATGTGTGGGAAGGATTAAAGTCTTACTATTTAAAGTTTAAAGCTGTACCTGATGTTTCTGTCCTTACTGAAAAGTTTAAAGATTTTGAACCGACTAGCGTAAAGGGCGAGACAGCCTATTACCTAGATCAACTTAAAAATGAATATCTTGCTTCCCGCCTTCGCAACCTATTGTTGTCTTCGGGGGCAAGTTTAAAAACAGAAGCTTCGGGTAGAGTAATTGCTCAAATGCAATCAGAACTCACAGCTCTTGGAAAGCTTACTGCAAATGTTAGAGATGTTGATTTAACTGATTATAAAGAAGCAGAAAAACATTTTAAGGCAATTAAAGACCGTTCAGATGCAATGGGTGGTAGTCCAGGAATCATGACAGGATTTAAGGCTATTGACTACGCATACCCTACTGGAATGGCTCCAGGGCACCTTATAGTGATGATTGGTTGGCCAGGTAAGGGTAAGACGTGGTTCTCTTCTTATTTGGCCTGCAAAGCATGGGAACAGGGCTTTAAGCCAATGATTGTATCCCTTGAAATGACTCCTGAAAATATGCGTGATCGTATCTATACTATGATGGGGTCGGGATTGTTTAAGGCATCAGACTTTGCTAGAGGACATGTTAATATAGATCAGTTTGATGACTGGGGTTCAAAGAAGTTTGCTGACAAAAATCAGTTTATATTAGTATCAAATGAAGGAATGGGAGAAGTAACTCCAAATGTTATTCAGGGAAAGATTGATCAATATAAACCTGACATTGTTATTCTTGACTATCACCAGTTGTTTGCTGATAATCAAAACTCAAAGGGCCCAACTGAAAGAAATATGAATATCTCAAAGTCATTTAAGAAGTTAGCAATGAGTAATAATATTCCTATTATTGATATTACTGCAGCAACTGCAGAAGAAGTAGCAGATCATGATTCACCACCTATGCTAAGTCAAGTTGCTTGGTCTAAGGCAATTGAATATGATGCTGATATGGCTATGGCAATTCACAAAAACCCTGATAGCAATATCATGGAGATTGTAAGTCGCAAGAACCGCCACGGAACTGATTTTGGAATGTATTTAGACTGGGATCTTAATCGGGGAATTGTTAAAGAAGTCTACGATATCCCTATTGGTTAAATATGTAATGCCTAGCTAACTTGGTATAATTATCAAGACAGTTAGGCAGCCATGTACCCAAGAAAAATACATGACTTTTGGATAAGCGGAACCATACTTGATGATTCTAAACTCCAAAGCTCTAAAGAGAACTATGAAAGGCTTTTAGTCCAGCAGATGCGGGACAAAGGTTATATTCCTGTTCTTGACATACAGCCACAATTTAATATAAAATATAACGAGGAGAAGGATCATTATACCTTCAACTTGGTTATGTATGGCATGTATCTTGGGAAAGCCAAAGCACTGAAATATGAAGGTTTCTCGGGACAGAGTTTAATACCTAAAGGATAAAAAATGTTAGATGCATATAGTAAAGCGGATCTCCGTTCTATTTTGCGTTCCTGCAATATTGATATTGTTTCAGAGACTGGTACAGACTTTTTGTGCCTATGCCCATTTCATCATAACGTAGACTCCCCAGCTTTTGCTGTAAGTTATTCAAAGGGTTTATATATTTGTTATAATCAAAATTGTGATTCATCTGGAACAGTATTAGATTTGGTTAAACAGTTAACCAATAGAAATGATTTTGAGGCTTTAAGATTTATATCTGCAAATAAACAAACTCAAGCAGAAGCTTTTGAAGATGGATTAAAAGAGTTGCTTGATGATAAACCAGAGTTTACAGAATTTTCACAACTTACTTTAGACAAGCTTTACGCAGATGTAATAAATAATTCTAAAGCTATAGATTATTTTGCTTCACGCAACATAACTTTGGATGCGATTAACTACTTTAAGCTTGGGTATTCAGATAGACAGAATATGGTTACTGTGCCATTGCATTCTCCCGACGGCCTACCAGTTGGAATAATTGGTAGATCAATTGAGGGAAAGTCTTTTAAGAATAGTCCCAATCTTCCACGCAACAAAACTATGTTTAATTTAAATAGGGCAAAGCGTGAAGGCGGAACTATAATTGTTGTTGAATCTAGCTTTGATGTTATTCGTTTATGGCAGGCGGGGTATCCAAATGCTGTTGCTACATTAGGCGGAAGCATATCTGATATTAATTTAAATCATTTAAACAAGTATGCATCAACAATTATTATAATGACAGATGCTGATGCTGCTGGAAAAGCTTTAGGTATGACTATTGCTAACAAATTAAAAAATAAAAATGTTTTGTGGGCTAAATACGACCACAATATTATGTATCCTCATTCTGCTAAAGATGTTGGAGACATGAATGATGAAGAAATAAAACAGTGTGTAAAGAATGCAATTTCGCATTTTGAGTACGCTGTTATGTGATATAATGTTAATAACAGGACACAATATGGTCCACTACACAAGGAGAAATAAATGGGTATAGTAACAGGCTTGAAGGCTATGAACCTTCAAATGGAACAAAAATCACACTCAGGTGATTCGCAAAAAGGAAGATGGCTACAACTTAAAGATGGTCAATCGTTAAAAATTCGCTTCATGCAAGAAATTGATGCAGACTCAGCAACATATGTTGAAAAAGCTGGACTTGCTTTTATTGCAATTGAACACACAAATCCACATGATTATAAGCGCAAGGCGCTTTGCACAATTGAAGATCAAGGTCGTTGCTACGGATGCGAAATGCATCGTCGTGATCCAAAGGCTGGTTGGAAAGGTCGTCAGCGTTTTTACGCTAACGTGCTAGTTGATGACGGAGCAGAAGAACCGTATGTCGCAATCTTCTCACAGGGCGTTGGTCCTAAGTCAGCAACACAAGAAGTTGTTGCTTATGCAGGTGAGACAGGAAGTATTACAAATCTTAACTGGAAGCTAAAGCGTACAGGTGAGAAGACTGATACCAACTATTCAATTATTCCTTTGCCTACAGCAAATGCAGCAGAAATTGATTTTGACAAGTATGAACTATTTGATCTTGCTAAGACAGCAGTTCGTGATGTTCAGTATTCAGAGCAGGAGAATTTCTATCTAGGAATTACTTCTGACTCATCAAGCGCAGAAGCGTCATCCACCTCATCAGCCGTTGAGTGGTAATAAATAACTAACAGAAAGTTAAACATGTCTGACTTTGTTCATTTGCATGTCCATTCGCACTATTCGCTTATGGATGGTTTAAATACACCCCATGAATTACTTGAGGCTGCAAAAAATCAAAGTCAGACATGTTTGGCTATCACAGATCACGGATCTTTAGCAGCACATAGAGATATGCAGATTGCTGCAAAAGAGCTGGGGATGAAACCAATACTTGGTCTAGAAGCGTATATATCTTCAACAGATAGGTTTGACAAGAGAGCAGTTTCAAAGCGTGATGATAATACATCTCTATACAATCACATTATCTTGCTTGCAAAAGATGACTTAGGAGTTAAGAACCTTCAAAAGCTTTCACAGATTGCTTGGACTGAAGGTTATTATCATAAGCCACGTATTGATATGGAAGTACTATTTGAGTACGGTGACGGTATAATTGTAATATCTGGTTGCATGAATGGTCTTATATCAAAGGCTATTGAGCGTGGAGAAAATGATAAAGCAAAAGATATTGCTAAAACATTTAAAACACGTTTTGAAAAAGATTTCTATATAGAAGTACAAGCTCATAACCCAGATAATTTAAATTCAGAATTGTTAAAGATTGCTGATGAATTGGGGATACAGCCAGTTGCTACAGGAGATTGTCATTTTGCTAAAAAAGAAGAAAGAGATTTGGAAGAATTACTTCTTATCCTTTCTACTAAACCAGCTCAAAATAAAGAAGCAGACCATGCAAGTGGTCGTGTACATACTAATCTTATTGATAGGTTTGATTATTTTTATCCCAATCGCCCTATCTCTTTCGCTGATATTAACGTTTATATTCAATCCTATGATGAGATTAAAGCGGACTTTAAAAAAGCGGGGATTACAAGAGAAGACATTTATCAAACATCAGTAGAGATTGCTGACAAGATTGACATATATGATTTTCATGAGAACTTAGATTTACTTCCAGTTCCTAAAAAGAATGCATTAAAGACATTAAAAGATATGTGTAACAAAGCGCTAGAAGAAAAGGGGTTACAAGATGAAGCGTATAAAGAAAGACTTAAAGAAGAGCTCCAAGTTATTTCCGATAAAAACTTTGCTAGCTATTTCCTTGTTGTCAGCGATATGGTTGGTTGGGCAAAAACAAATGAAATCCTTGTTGGACCAGGAAGAGGATCAGCAGCAGGATCTTTAGTATGTTATCTTTTGGGTATTACAGAGGTAGATCCAATTGAATACGATTTGCTGTTCTTTAGATTTATTAACCCAGAACGTAATGACTTTCCCGATATTGATACAGACTTTATGGATCGTCGCCGTGGAGAAGTTAAAGAATATCTTCGCAAGAAGTTTAAACACGTTGCTTCTATTTCTACATACCAGTATTTTAAGGATAAAGGTGTTGTAAGAGACGTTGCTAGAGCTTTGCTTGTGCCACTTGGCGAAGTAGATAGAGCACTTAAGGGTGTTGAAACATTTGAAGAATATGAATCAAGTCAAAGTACACAAGAGTTTCGCACCAAGTATCCTGAAGTGACTAAGTATGCTTCTATGCTTCGTGGAAAAATTCGTGGAAATGGTATGCATGCAGCGGGAGTTGTAGTTGCAAAAGATGACATTAGTAAGTATGTTCCTATTGAAACACGCAAAGATCCAAATGATTCAATATCAGGTCGTATTCCAGTTGTTGCATATGATATGGATCAAACAGCAGACCTAGGACTTATCAAGCTTGACGTACTTGGGCTAAAAACATTATCTGTTATTGATGATGCAATTAGAACAATCAAACACGTAAAAAAGAAAGATATTAATCTTAAGGATATTAAGTTTGATGACCCAAAGGTTTATGAAAACCTTTCAAATGGTTTTACAAAGGGAGTGTTTCAAGCAGAAGCAACGCCATACACAAACCTTCTTATTAAGATGGGTGTAGATAAGTTTGAAGATCTTGCAGCATCTAACGCTTTGGTTCGTCCAGGTGCTATGAATACTGTAGGTGGTGCTTACATTAGGCGTAAGCGTGGTGAAGAAATGGTTACATACGCTCACCCAATTATGCAAGAGTTTACTGCAAGAACATATGGAGTTATTATTTATCAGGAGCAGGTTATGCAGGCTTGCGTACACTTAGGCGGAATGTCATGGGCTGATGCTGATAAGGTTAGAAAGATTATTGGAAAGAAGAAAGATGCAAAAGAGTTTGACGTATATAAAGAACAGTTTATCACAGGCGCTTCAAATCATATTACACCAGAGGATGCGGCAAAGCTTTGGCATGATTTTGAAGCTCACGCAGGTTATTCTTTTAATCGTTCCCACGCTATTGCTTATTCTATGCTCTCTTATTATACGGCTTGGCTTAAATGTTATTATCCTCTTGAGTTTATGTTTGCCATTCTTAAAAATGAAAAAGACAAAGATGCCAGAACAGACTACCTCCTTGAGGCTAAGCGATTGGGAATTAAGGTATTACTACCCCATGTAAATGAATCTGATCTTGACTTTAGCATTCAAGGAAACTCAATAAGATTTGGTTTGTCAAATATTAAATATATTTCTGATAACATTGGAAGTAAAATAACTGCTTTAAGACCTTTCAAAACATATGCAGAGTTTACAGAAAAAGCTAAAGAAAAAGGTAGCGGAATCAACTCAAGAGCTTTAGAGTCTCTTAATATGATTGGTGCTTCAGCTTTTCCAGACAACCCACGCCTTGGAAATGAAAATGAAAACCTATATGAGTACCTTGGAATTCCAAAGTTTGATACTGGTAAGTTAACGCCAAAGATTAAAGCACAGGTTAATCCTTTGCAAGACTTTCTTGAAAGTGGTTGTTTTGTATTACTTGCTATGGTTAAATCAATTAAGAAAGGCCCTACATGGTCTAGAATTGAGCTTGTAGATGATACAGGCTCGGTAGGTATTTTTCATGAGGTTAATACTAAGATTGAGGCGGGAATGATGTATTTCTTCTTAGTAGGAGATAACCGTATTCATAAGTATTTAACAATTGATGATGTGGTAAATAAGATAGATGATCCATTTGTTCAATGGCTTTACAGAGATAAATTAAAGATTGAATCAGGAAAAAGATTAGTTCTTGATTTTACACATTACAAAACAAAAGCTAATAAAATGATGGCTCATATTATCTTGTCAGATGCGGATAAAAGTTTAGAGCGTGTTATTGTTTTTCCAAAACTTTACACAAAAGCTCTGGGTAAAATGCAGGCGGGAAAGATATGCGATCCTGCAATTGCTGAAATGGAAGATGGAACAGTATACGTAAAGGAGGTAGGCTAATGACTGAAGAGACAAACGACAATATTAACAATTTTAATATTAGTATTGAGCAAATTATTGCTGCAATATTAAATAAATTAGGTTCTATTGAGCTTTCAGTAGAAGAATTGTTAGATAATTATTCATCTAAAAGTATTGCTGTGGATCAAAATCCAGATAGCAAAATTATTAGATTTGAATTGGCAGAAACACCACAAACAGAAAATGAATAAGTTTGGTATAATTGAGTTATATGACTCAATCGTATATCCTTAAAGGAACAGAAGGTGAGTATCTGCTTGTAATTAGAGCAGAAGATGAAAAGGCAATCTATAACATAATAGACTTTTTATCAACAAGTAAGAGTAAGCAGGTTATAGAGTTGGCCCACGAATTAGAGAAGAGCATGAATGATAACGGAAGAGATTCTAGCAAAGCTAGACCCCAAGACACGGGCAAGAGTCCAATTAGCAACAAAAGTAAGCGTAGAAAAACAAAAGACTCCTAGCATTGGTTTGAACCTTGCATTAAAGGGCGGCTTAGGTTTTGGTCGTCAAGTAATGGTTTGGGGAAATAAATCAGCAGGTAAATCTTCTTTTTGTTTGCAGATGATTGCAGATGCACAAAAAAATGGTAAAACTTGCGCTTGGGTTGATGCAGAAGCATCTTACGATGTTGCTTGGGCTAAAACGCTTGGTGTTGATTCAGATTCACTTATCTATTCACAAGCAAAATCAATTAATGATATGGTAGATATTGCAACTCAGCTTATGGAAGCTGGGGTTGACATAATTGTAGTAGACTCTATTTCAGCACTACTACCAGCAATTTATTTTGAAAAAGATAGTACAGAGTTAAAAAAACTTGAAGACACCAAGCAGATTGGTGCAGAAGCAAAGGACATGACACATGCAGTCAAAATGCTTAACTATGCAAATAAAAATACACTTCTTGTACTTATTTCCCAGCAGAGGAATCAATTTGGATCTATGCATGCCTCTCACATTCCAACAGGAGGAATGGCTGTTAAATTTTTCTCTTCCACAATTATTAAATTGTGGTCATCAGAAGCCGAAGCAAATGCCATTAAGTCTGGCATACAAGTTGGCGATAAGATTATTGAACAAAGGGTTGGAAGACCAGTTAACTGGATTATTGACTATAATAAGCTTGGACCCCCCAACCTTTCGGGTCAATACGATTTCTACTATCAAGGGGAAACTCTTGGGGTTGACAGTGTTGGAGAAGTCCTTGATGTTGCTGAGATGATGGGTATTGTTCAAAAAGGCGGTGCTTGGTATACAGTTGGTGAAGAAAGATTTCAAGGAAGAGCAAAGACAGTAGACTACCTTAGAAATAATTTAAATGTAGTAAAAGAATTACAGGAGAAAATTTATGACAAATCTTGAAAATTTTTTAAACAAAAAAATTAATGATAAAGTTAATTATATTAATTTAGAGCCTGCAAGTGGATCATTTTCATGTCAACATGAAGATTGTGATGAAGTTATTTATGAAGGACATATTGATAAAATTAATAATAAATTAATGTGGACTTGTTCACGAGGACACCATTCTAGCGTGGCTGTTTAATGTCAGAACGTGGTGAAATTAAAAGAGATGGCGCAAAAAGGCAAAAAAATAGTGGTCGTGGTGACTATCAAAAAGGAGATGCTCAATGGCATAATTTTTTGGTTGATTATAAAGAGTACTCAAAAAGCATCTCCATCTCGCAAAGTATTTGGGCAAAAATTTGCACAGATACTTTTAAAGTTGATAGGAATAAATATCCAGTCCTTAAGCTCATACTTGGCGAAGAATCTAAAAAAACAAGGCTTGCGGTAATAGAATGGGCACTACTAGAGCAGTTGATAGAGTGTTGGGAGACACATAATGATTGAAGAAAAAGATCTTGACGAGTTTCAAATTTGGTTTAATAATGGCGTAGAACGTGGCTGGATTTCTGATGTTGTATGTGCAACTCATGATGGAATTCCCCCTATATCTGAAGAAGAAGAAAAAGAATGGGAAGATGGCGGAGACCCATGTCAATTTGTAGTTAGGATTCTTGAATGACAGATAAATCAACAATTGATATTATAAACGAAATTACAGAATTTAATGATATGAAAGAGTTTATGGGAGACTCAGATCTTGATTATGCACTTGACCTTATAATTAAGCTTATTGCAAAACCAGATGTTCCCTCTTCTAAAGCTCCAGACCTTATAATTAAAATGCAAGCTTTGAGTGCAAAATTTGCGATGCTATCTAGATTTTATACCACCTTTGAAAAAGGTGGGGAGAATGCAAAGAAAAAAAATGTGTACTATACAGCAGAAGAAGCAATTAATAAATTAGTAGATGCCCTAAAGTATTCTGCTAGATATGGGGCATAATGGGAAGAGATATAATAGCTAATCTTAAGTTTAAAAAAATAAATGATCCAGAAGGATTTGATCCAATTAAGTTTGCAGAAATGTACGAGGAGGCGGTATTAAGTGGTAAAAGACCAAACGAATTTACACAAAAAAAGACATTTAGCCCTAGTGGTGTTGGTTATGGTAATGGTAACTGCCCTAGATATTGGTTCATTGCTTTTAATGGTGCAGAGTTTACAAATGAAACCGATGCTATGGGTATCTCTAATATGGATAACGGTACGTATGTCCATGATAGGATTCAAAAGAATATGGCTAAAACGTCAGTATTTAGAGCAAATGAAATTGAAGTTACCAATGATGATCCACCGATTAGAGGATTTGCAGACACTTTTATTGAATGGAACGGCAAAGAGGTAGTAGGAGAAATTAAATCTGCTAAACAAGAAATATTTGATATTAGGCAAGCGGAGATGGATGGTTTGCCATATCACAAAGTTCAACTACTTACATATATGAAGATTCGTGGAGCACAACAGGGTTTTTTCTTTTATGAAAATAAAAATGATAATAGTTTTTTAATTGTTCCAATTAATATGGATGAAAAAAATAAAAACCTTGTAGATGGTGTATGGGACTGGATGAGAAAAGTTTATGGTGCATACGAAGCCAACACTCTTCCAGAAAGAACATTTACAAAATCTCAATGGGCTTGTAAAGGCTGTCCAGTTAAAACAGTTTGCTGGAAAGACATGAAAAATGAAGAAGGCGATATTTACATAGAACCGTTGGTACTTACAAAGTGATATGTGCTTATAATGAATGTAATAATGAGTTTGAGTCTAAAACACACAATCAAAAATATTGTTCTGATGAGTGTTGCCGAATAGCAACAAATCAAAAATTAAAAGAAGCTTATTATGAAAAGAAAGCAAGACTTGCGGGGGCTAAAAGAATCTGTAAAACTACAGGCTGCACTGTCATACTTAGCAGATATAATGAAGGTCGTATTTGCGATAAATGTCAAAGCGCTAAAAAAGAAAAAGAAAGAAAAGCTTTGGTAGAAATGGTAAAAAGTGTCTCTGGCAAAATTAATCAATAAAAGATCTGGGAAAGTACTTGGAATAGATGCCAGTACAAATAGTATTGCTTTTTGCTTGATGGATGGCAAAAAGCCAATAAAATGGGGAGAGATTACTTTTGATGGAGGAGATGTATATCAAAGAATTCTTGATGCAAAAAGAAAGATAAAAGCTTTTAAAAAAGAGCTTGATACAGATTTTGTAGTCATAGAAGCAGCTATATCAGTGAAATCAGTTCACACGGGAATAAAGATGGCATACGTATTTGGTGCTATAATGGGAGAGTTACTCAGTGATAATATGCAAGTGGTTGAGGTTCATCCTATAACCTGGCAATCTTATATAGGCAACAAAAATTTTAATAAAACAGAAAAGCAGGCGATAAAAAATGAGTTCCCAGACAAATCCGATACCTGGATTAAAGGAAAAATCAGAGAGCGTAGAAAGCAACGCACTATTGATTTTAGTAGAACGCTGGGCATTGAAACTCAGTCCGATAATGTTGCTGATGCGGCGGGGATAGCTTGGTATGCGGTCAATGAAATTATATGATAGTAAAGACTGGTGCTATAAGCGCTACGTTATAGAAAAAAAAAGCATTTTAGATATGGCGATGGAAGCTAAATGTAGCCATATGACTATTCAAAGATCCTTGCAAAGATGGGGTCTAATTAAACAGCAAAGAAAATGGACTAAGTGATACCAGTATTAGCTATACCAGTTTTAAATAGATATGATCTGTTAGATCAAAACTTAGAAACAATTGATTATCCAGTTAAAGAAATATTAATATTAAATAATGGCAAAGAGCCATATGAGCCTAAGCGTAAAGATTTAAATGTAAGAGTACTTAATCTGCCGTCAAATCTTGGCATGTCTGGTTCTTGGAACCTAACCATAAAACTTTATCCACATGAAGAATACTGGATGTTTTCATCAGCAGATACACATTGGGTTCCAGGATCTCTTGAAGAATTAAATCGTGCAAGTGGAAAAGAAAAACTTGTTATGACAGTAGAGGGCTGGAGCTGTTTTTCAATTGGAGAAAATATTGTAAGAGAAGTTGGTTTATTTGATGAATTCTTTTATCCAATTTACTTTGAAGACAATGACTACTATGAAAGAGTTATGCGCTCAAGTGTAAAAGACGGCTATGTAAATGGTACTATAAAAGTTAATGTGCCAGATGGTGCGTCTCAAACTATTAATAGTGATGAAAAGTTAAAGAATAGAAACAATGAAACATTTTTTGTAAATGAAGCATACTTTAATCAAAAGAAAGAACAAGACTTTAAGATTAATGGTGTTTGGAATATTGATCGTAGAAGGGCTCAAGAATGGCTGCGGTAATTGGTTTACTACCTGCTTCTGGAAGTGCATCAAGATTGGGCGGGATCCCAAAGTTTTGTTTACCATTAACTGATCAGCAGAATATATTACAATGGCATGTAGAGCAAATGCTTAAGGTTTGCGACATAGTAAAGATATCAACTAGAAAATCATGGCTTCCTATTGTAAATCAAATGGATTTGCCACCGACAGCAGTTGTATATGAAATTGAACCTTCAACAATGTCAGATGCATTAGTTAAAATGATGGTTAACCCAAACTCTAAATACATTATTGGTATGCCAGATACTTATATGCCAGGTTCTGACGGAGATTTTTACAGACAACTTGCTTGGTCTGATGCAGACGTAACATTAGCAGCATTCGAATGTCATGAAGATATCAAAGGCAGAGTTGGGCAGATTAAGTTTGATGAGTTTAACAGAGTTATTGATGCTCTTGACAAGACCCCAGGCTGTGATTATAATTATATGTGGGGAGCGATGGCTGTACAAAATACTTATATTGATGAAGAGCTTCCAAATCCAGGCGTTCAAATTATGGATTGGGTTAATGAAGGTAAGGATGTAAAAGCGGTAGTTGCACAAGGCAAGTACCTAGATATTGGAACAGTAAATGGTCTTAAAATGTTGTATAGAGAGGAATTATAATGTCGGATTATCCAGATAAAAGCGGATATCAATCTTGGATTACAGATCTTCAATTAATTGCTACTGGAGCACCTTCAGGTAGTAAGATTATAGTAGCATGCCTAGAGATTATGGAAATGCTTATTAAAAAAAATGTTTCATATGGAGATTCAGCACTCAGTCCAGTTAGAATATTTGCACAATCTGATAGTATTGAGCAGATTAAAATTAGAATTGATGACAAGATTAATCGTGTAAAAAACAATCAAGGATTTGCGGGAGACAATGATATTGATGATTTAATTGGTTATTTAATCTTACTTAAAATTGCCATTGACAAAAGCAAGTATTAGGAGGTATAATTAAATAATGGGTAATCTAAAAAAACAAGCTGGCTCACAATCACAAGCGGGACAAGAATCATTTGTTCTTAATATGACTAATTGGAAAAAAGATGGATACTACGTAGAAATTGGCGCATTTGATCCGTGGATAGATTCTAACACATACAACCTTGAACAAGAATATATGTGGAAAGGCTTTGGCATAGAAATTAAATCAGAATGTGCGGATAACTTTAAATCTAGAAATAATCCGTGTTTAACACTTGATGCAACAACAGCAGATTATTTTGATTTATTTAAAGAATACAGTGCACCAAAACAAATTGATTATTTGCAACTTGACATTGAACCAGCTGAAAACACTTTAGCGGTTTTACTTAGAATGCCTTTTGAAGAATATCGCTTTTCGGTTATAACTTTTGAGCATGATATTTATGATACTAATTGGCCAGATAATCATAAACATAAAGATACAGCAAAAAATATTCTTGAAACACACGGTTATAAATTAATTGCAGAAAATATAAATCACGGAGAAAATAGACCTTTTGAAGATTGGTATATTGATCCAAACGTAATTAATGAAGATCTTTGGAGTCCTGCTATTTGTAATAATGTTGATGGAAATATTTTGTTTGAATAGGAAAAAATATGCCAACATATCAATATCGTTGTATAGATGATGAAACACACATTGTTGAAGAAAAAAGATCAATAGATAATAGAGATTTGTCTTTAACATGTTCATGCGGCAGCTATATGATTAGAATGATAGTTAATAATATAGGTATACAATTTAAAGGATCAGGTTTTTATAAAACAGATAATGGATAATTCAATAGAGCTTGCTGGTCAATTTGATCAAATGAATAAAGTAGTAGAAGAATTGCTTAAAGGCAATTCCCCCGCAAAAATTGCAACCAGTTTAGGACTTACTCGGGTTCAAGTAGAAAATCATGTAAAGAGTTGGAAAAATTTTGTGCAAGATAGCAAAATTATTCGTGAACGTGCAAAAGAAGCTCTTGCTGGAGCAGACGAACATTACAATATGTTGATTAAAGAAGCTTGGAATGTTGTGGAAGAAGCAGGCATTGCCTCAGAGCTTAACACAAAGAACGCAGCGTTAAAACTTATTGCTGACATTGAAGCTAAGCGTATTGATATGCTTAATAAAGCGGGAGTTCTTGAAAGCGATTCCATGGCTGATCAGATATTAGAATCAGAAAGAAAGCAAGATTTATTAGTTGGAATATTAAAGGATGTTACTGCAAAATGTGAACACTGTAAATGGGAAGTGTCAAAAAGATTATCTCAGGTTACAGGACAAATTGAAGCAGTAATAGTAGACTAATGTCCGAATTTAACATTTTTTTAGATGCTCTTGAAGGTGATGAGTTTGTAGAAAAACCAGCACCTCTTGAAGAGTTTGTAACAAGCAGAGATTACTTAGGCTTACCTTCTTTATCAGAACATCAATACACAATGATCAAAGCATCTACTCAAATTTATAAGCAAGAAACCCTAATTAAAATTTATGGGGAAGATGAAGGTCGCAAGATATTTAAACAAACATGTAATGAAGTAATTCTACAACTTGGTAAGGGTTCTGGTAAGGACTATACTTCTACTATTGCTTGTGCATATATGGTGCATTTACTTCTTTGTCTTACAGATCCTGCCAGATATTATGGCAAACCCCCAGGCGATGCAATTGATATTATTAACATTGCTATTAACGCAGTTCAGGCAAATCGAGTATTCTTTAAAGGATTTAACCAACGTATTGAAAAATCACCTTGGTTTCAAGGCAAGTATATATCAAAAGCTAACATGGTTGAATTTGATAAAGGCGTTACAGTTCACTCAGGTCACTCAGAAAGAGAAGCTTGGGAAGGATATAACGTTCTTGTTGTTATTCTTGATGAAATTTCAGGTTTTGACCTAGAGTCAACATCTGGGAATGAACAAGCAAAGACAGCATCATCTATATATAAGATGTATCGTGCATCTGTAAACTCTCGTTTTCCAGATTTTGGCAAAGTAATTTTGCTTTCATTTCCACGTTTTAAAAATGATTACATTCAACAAAGATATAATGACGTTATTGCTGAAAAAGAAGTTATATTACGACATTGGAAATTTAAAGTAGATCCAGAGTTGCCAGATGGCGTGGAGGGAAATGAATTTGAAATGGAATGGGAAGAAGATCATATTGTTTCCTACAAAATTCCTAGAGTATATGCACTTAAAAGACCAACATGGGAGGTAAATCCTACACGTAAAATAACAGATTTTACTATTGATTTTTATACAGACCCAACTGATGCGTTATCTCGTTTTGCTTGTATGCCACCAGATGCAACAGACGCTTTCTTTAAAAACCGTGCAGTAATTGAAAAAGCATTTGCAAATCCTAATTTAAATGTAGATTCGTATGGTCGCTTTGCTGATACTTTTAAACCAGATCCAGAAAAATGGTACTACATTCACGTTGACCTTGCACAAAAACATGACCATTGTGCCGTAGCATTAGCTCATGTTCATAACTGGGTTACAATGAAAATTGGGGACAAGATGAAAGAAGCAGCCCCAAGAATTATAGTAGACGCAGTAAGATTTTGGACACCTACATCATCACGATCAGTAGATTTTACAGAAGTAAAAGAATATATAATTAGTTTAAGAGAACGTGGATTTAATATTAAGATGGTTACATTTGACCGTTGGAATTCACACGATATGATGCAACAGTTAAAAGCTCATGGAATGAATTGTGAAACTTTGTCTGTTGCTAAAAAGCATTACGAGGATATGTCACTATGTATTACTGAAGAGCGGGTAGACGGACCCAGGATTCAACTGCTGATTGATGAACTGCTTCAATTGCGTATTGTAAAGGATAAGGTAGACCACCCTAGAAAAGGCTCTAAGGACCTCTCAGATGCCGTTTGCGGGGCGATATACAACTCAGTAGCGTTAACACCTAGGGATATAAACCCTGAAGTTGAACTATATACTTACGCTGGGGTATTTTCAGATGAATTAGATCAATTAAGAAAAGAATCAGATGCCAGACTTATTAGAAATAAAACAATTAAGCTTCCAGATAGAGAAGAGATGCCATCAAATTTGCGGGATTATCTAGGAATAGAAGAAGATGAAGATGAATCTCCTATTGACAGCATTCGTATGCTCTGATAGACTACAACCTATAACCACTAATAAAGGAAAAAAAATATGTTGGCAAATGGCACAATAAGAACAATTGAAGATGAAAAAGATATTTATATTTCGCTTACACAACTTTGCGAATATTTTACACAATCAGTTGTAAACATGCAAAAAGAAATTGAAGAAGCTGATCCTAAAAATAAAAGATATGCTGCAGGATTGCTTGATATGATGCACACAATTGCAGATGAAATGGTACAGTTGGGCAAGTTTGAAGCACAAAGAAGATTAATTGATAGTCCAGAAGATTTGCTTAAAATGATTGACAAAAATCCATTTGGTATAGTAGAATAAATTTTACTGATGGCCCATAGCTCAGTTGGTAGAGCGTCGAACTGTTAATTCGAATGTCCCAGGATCGAGACCTGGTGGGCCAGCAAATTACAAAACAACTACTAGAGAGAGTATAATTATGAATATGACAATAGAATCAGTTGCAGAAGAAGTACAGTATGTATTAAGCCCACTTGATCGTTGCGATCAATGTTATGCAGAAGCCTTAGTTTTAGTAAAAGGCGTAACAGGTCAACTTATGTTTTGCGGTCATCACTACGCAAAAAATGAAAAAGCATTATCAGTGTTTGCATATGAAACTATTGATGAGCGGCATAAAATAAAAGAAAATAAAGCAAAAAAACCTCCACACGCATAATTAAATAGGGAGCAATAGCTTAGTTGGTTAAAGCCCCGAACTCATAATTCGGTAATCGTAGGTTCAAGTCCTACTTGCTCTACAAGGCTATAAACGACACAACTTAGGATGTTATAGTTACATATACACCCGAAACTCGGATGAGTGGCGTGTGAGACAGATACAGCATGTACGTCATGTGCAACTGGAAGTCGCAATCGTTTATAGCCCCTGCGAATATTGCATAGTGGTAGTGCGTAACCTTGCCAAGGTTAATGTGCGAGTTCGATTCTCGCTATTCGCTCTAAGCCCTTATAGCCCAGTGGTAGAGGCACACGACTTAAAATCGTGAAAGCGTTGGTTCAAATCCAACTATGGGTACGGAAGATTGGCTGAGTGGTCTAAAGCAATCGGTTGCTAACTGATCGTAGTGTTAAAAACTACCGTAGGTTCGAATCCTACATCTTCCGCCATTCCCAGATCGTCTAACGGTAGGACACCGCCCTTTGGAGGCGGGTATCTTGGTTCGAATCCAGGTCAGGGAGCTGATATAATATTACTATGCCATATAAAATAATTCAACACGGAGATAAGTTTTCAGTAGTAGCACAAAATACTGGACATGTTGCTGGAACACATCCAAGCAAACAAAAAGCACAAGCACAAATGGCTGCTTTATATGCCAATGAACCAGAAGCAAGTGTAAAAAAATGCATGACTTGCGGATGCGATGATTTAGGTAATGATCATCATTATATTTCAGATACAGAAAAATGTATCTCATGTATTGAAAAAGGACAAGGCCCATGTTGGGAAGGCTATGAATATGCTGGGACTAAAGATAAAGATGGAAAGACAGTTCCTAATTGTATTCCAGTCAAAAAAGCTGATGGTGGATATCAGCCAAATGCGGGAATGAAAGCAGCGGCACGCCGTGCATTAAAATGGAGAGATGCAGGCCTAGCAACTGGAGCAGGAACACCCGTAGGTTGGGGTCGTGCAAGTGATATAGTTGCTGGAAGATCAATGTCTCTTGATACAGTTAAAAGAATGTATTCTTTCTTTTCAAGACATGAAGTTGATAAAAAGGGCAAAAATTGGAACGATCCTTCTAACGGAAAAATTATGTGGAATGCTTGGGGCGGAGATGCAGGATTTGCATGGTCTCGTGCTATTGTAAACAGAGAAAACAAAATTGAAAAAGAATCAGCTGGTGCTGGAAGATTGGGCGGCGGAAATGGATTTAAACTTGAATACAATGTTCCAGATTGCCAAGGCGGATATGCTATTACTAAAGTGGGAACTGGTCAAGTAATTGGTTGCTATACAACTAAAGCACATGCAGAAGAAGCTATGGCTGCAATTGCAGTAAATGAACCTATTGTAAAAGGTGGAGATCCAGTTCCAACAAAAGATTCAACATCTATTTGGGATGGAGTATTTACTCCTACAGGAGACATAGTTTCTGGAACTAATTTTGGTGATCGTATGGGAGATGTTGGTTGGAGATCAACTTACAATAGCCCACCGCAAAATGACGGGAAGCCAAGTGTGGGATACGGAAATCGTTCCGATCAGCATGGTAGATCTAATTCATAGTTTGTGATATAATATATATACAGAATGCCGTAAGGGTTCTGAATTTAACTAACTTGCTGAAAAGGAGCTAAGTAACATGACACATCTAAAGTATATAGACCCATTTGTACAAATTCAATCTATTTTTAATGACCCGTTCTTTCTAGGGTTTAATGATCAGTTTGTAAGATGGGAATCAAATAAAAAAACAACATCTCAATTCCCACCATATAATGTAAAAAAGGTTGACGAGGACAATTATGTAATTGAACTTGCAGTTGCGGGATATTCCCGTGAAGACCTTGATATTAAGGTAGAAAAAGATACTCTAACAATTAAGAGCGAAAAAGAAAAAGATGAAAAGTCTGATTTCTTGCATCGTGGAATTGCTGGACGTAACTTTACTCAACACTTTACATTGGGCGAGTATATGATTGTTAAGTCTGCTTCACTTGAAAATGGATTACTTTCAATTAATATTGAACGGGAACTTCCAGAAGAAGCAAAGCCTAAGACCATTAAAATAAAATAAGGTATATAATATAAATCTGCATCCATTCATCGGGAAGTCGCAGATTAGGGGCCTGAGCAAGCCCCAAACAAAAACTGCTCTTTATTTATTTTTTTTAGTTACGGCTTCTTCAATTCTATCAATTGAATCACGCAATGATGATCCGCCGTTATTAAATAATTCAGCTTTAACTATGCTGATTTCTTTTTCAATATTATCAAATCTTGCATTACCGTGTGCTAATCTTTCCACCACACCTGGATACTCTTCTGTACCGTACCAATCATCCATAAATCTTGTAGCAGATTGAATAAATTTAAATCCTTTTGCTAAAATATAACCAATTGCTGCTAAAGCAGTTGCAATTCCGCCAACTGCAAGAATAATATTAATAGATGACATGATAAAGTAATTATACATTGTGATTTATTTCACGCAAAACTGTTGACAAAATTGTAGTAAACGTACTATAATAATAATAACCAAACAAGGAGAAAAAATGGGAAAGCATCTTGACAAAGTTGAAAAGGCTTTGGCTCAACGCCAAGCAGCAACGCCAAATAAAGGCGGGTACCACAAGCCTGGCTCAATGAATAAGAAGAAAACAGGCTATAGAGGATATAAAGCAAAAGGCTCTAATTAAAAAAGCTGGTATAATAAAAGCATGGAAGCATTAATTAAGGTACTAAAAGAACTGCAAGCAGATTCAATGAATATGTATGCACAATCACACGGATATCACTGGAATGTAGAAGGTCGTATGTTTAAGCAAGATCACGCATTTTTCCTAGAAATCTATGAAGATCTATTTGATTCAATTGATACATATGCAGAAAATATTCGTAAATTAAATTCAAAAGCACCATTTGGATTAGCTCAGCTACAAGCAAACAGTGATTTAAAAATTAATGATTCGCTTGAATTAAGTGCCACACAGATGTATCTTGAATTAATTACAACAAACAATCATATTATTGAAAAATTAAAGAGTGCTTGCGATGTTGCAGATGCTTCTCGTGAACAATCAATTCTTAATTTTTTTGCAGATAGATTAGCACAGCATGAATTTTGGAACTGGCAATTGACAGCATCAATTAAAACAACTATAATGTAATTAGCGGATCAGCATTCTGATTTATATAAAGGGTACTAGAAATAGTACCTTTTGTATTTGCCTTCATAGCTCAGAGGAAGAGCGTTGGACTTCTAAGCCAAGCGTCGCAGGTTCGATTCCTGCTGAGGGTGCATGAAAAGAGATTACTTTAAAAAACTATGGTCATCTATTCTGTCTAACGGTGTTAGGCAAGACGGCGGCGGTAATTGGAATGTCATAAATTCTTCAACAAATAAAAGAAGAATGGAAGGCAAGGCTTCATCAGTTGGCGGTCCTTCTGGAGAAAACCAAAGACCTTGGGTACCAGCAAAAATTATAGTTACACCAGAAGAGCTTAAAGAAATTTGGGAAAAACAAGACGGGCGTTGTTATTGGTTTGGTGTACAATTAGATTTAGGACTACTATACAAGGATCACCCAGACTGGATGCCAAAACATCCACTTGCTCCTTCTATTGATAAGATAGATGTGAGCGGTGATTATACAAAAGATAATATAGTAATCACTTCAAGATTTGCAAATTTTGGAAGAAATGTGTGTGATTTTGATAAGTTTCATGAAATAGTCAGAATACTAAAGGAGAAATAAAATGTCAGTAAAAGGTTCAGTGGAAGCAATCATTGAGATTGCAAAGAAAGAAGTTGGGACTATTGAAGGTCCAAAGGATAATGAAACAAAGTATGGAGCATGGACAGGTGTAAACTTTCAGCCATGGTGTCAATCATTTGTTTCTTGGTGTGCATTTACATCAGGATTAGATGCAAAAAAATATCCAAAATCTGCAGCAACAATTGTTGCATCAGATTGGTTTAAAAAGAATAATCGTTGGGCTGATGCTCGTAATGATGATCCAACCCCAGGAGACTGGATTTATTTTGATTTCCCAGATGATGGCGTAAATCGCATTTCGCATGTTGGTCTTTGCGTTAAGAATAACGGAGACGGAACAATTCAAGTTATTGAAGGAAATACTTCAGGAACTGCAAAGGGAGATCAACGTAACGGAGGAATGTGTGTTGAAAAAACTCGTGGTTACGAAAAGAATAATAAAAAGAAGTTGCTTAATGCAGTTGTAGGCTGGGGTCGTCCAGTTTATGTTGGCGAAGAAGGTCAAGAATTACTTTCAAAGGTTGGTATTGCAACAGCACCAATTGTTGCTCCAGTTGTAACACCAGTATCACCTGCAGTAAAAAAGCCTGCAGCAAAGCCAGTGGCAAAAGCAAAGAAGTAAAAAATGGAATATGATCCATCAAATGAAGAACATCGTGAAGTAATGGAGCGTCTAGTAGAAGAAGGTGCTGCAATTCTTGACGGAATTGATGAAGATGGAGAGCCAATTTATAAATTTGATATGAATTTATTAGAAGAAGTGATGCCAGAATTACATCAAGCAATGATGGATGATATGGATAAAGTTTTAATTGATTTATATCAAAAAGGGCTTATTGAAATAAGTTACGATGAAGATCTTAACGCTCAAATGTCCGTATCTCCAGAAGGCAGGCAGGCTTTGGAAAATGCAGGATTTGACATGGACAGTTCTGAAGAAGAAGAATATTAAGGTATAATTAACCATAAGGCGGTGATTTAAATGGATAACAACCAACAAGTAGCTGGTGCAGGAACAGAACAACCAGCAGCAGCAACTCCAGTAACAGAACAAGCAGGCTCAGGTAATACACTTGCAGCACCAACAGTTTCTAATCTTGGAGTGCATAACCCAAGCACGATGAATACAGCAACTCCTTTCACAGGCAAAGATGTTTCAATGACAACACCACAATATGCTGGTGGTAACATTACAACAACAGAGGCTGGATCAAAGTAAAAATGGAATCATTAGATTTCAAAAAATTTTTTGAGGAAGTAAAGGATTTAATTAAAGCTATTGGTACTTCATCTTCGGCTAACGAGGAACGGGATGAAAGATCAGTAGAAAATTATGTTAGAGGAAATTCTAATACAAATACAAATTCAAGTATAGGAGGTAGTATAGTGTCAAACACAACAGAACCAGATCCACAGGGAGATATTGCAGTAACAAAGTCTTTCTCAAATGCGGCAGGCGGTCCACTAATTAATCAAGAAACTCGTCCAACAGATGGAGTTTCAGTAGCAGCAGCACCAAATAATGATGCAGTTGTTCCAGATCAAGAAACACTTGACAGTGCTGCAGATACAGCAATTGCTCCATCTAAAACAGATGAAGTTAACACACCAGACAATGTAAACATTGAAAAGGCTGCAACATGCAAGGAGTGCGGACAAGCACTTCCAGTAGCAAAGGCAGATGAAATTACAAAGGCTGCAGCATGTGCAGATTGCGGTAAGCCTGGAGATCAATGCAATTGCGTTGGTAAGGCAGTAGATGCAAAGGCATGTTCAGATTGCGGTAAGCCTATGAATCTATGTAATTGCATGGGCAAAGCAGTAGACGAAAAGGAAACTGCAGCAGAAGCTGCTAAGGAAACTGAAGCAGATGAAAAGGCGGAAATGAAGAAGTCCCTATGGGGCGGAGCATTTGCACCACGTAAGTAATTAATTATATATACGTATATATATGTACAAGGACGGTAACCCCGTCCTTGTCCATTTCAGAAAGGAAAAAATGAGAGTAATAGTTTTTGGAAGCAAAGATTGGTCAGATTATAATGATCTAATTCGTCAGCTTACAGTATTGATTGATGACCGTAAACACTTCTATCCTGAAGATACAGAGTACACCTTTGTTCATACAGGAATGCGGGGTGCAGAAAATATGGTCACAGAATATATTGGTAAGACAGAAAAGTTTCTTAGACAAAAAGGCTACAAGATTAAAGAAGAAATAATTAGAGATAAATCTGGATTAGCAGATCATTCTTTAATTGAATCTATGCCTGATTTTGCTCTTGTTTTTGGAGATTCCCCAAGAAATAGGTCCTGTGTAAAGTTGTTAGAAGCATATGCAGTCCCTCACAGATACATTAAATAATAAGCTTGACATAAGCGTATATTAACTGATACAATAGATTAGTAATGTCCCTACTATAAAAGGAAATAAATGACAAACATTGAACCATTTGGAAGCTTACTCTTAATTGAAGAGATTGAGCAATCAGAAAGAAAAACAAGTTCAGGATTAGTTTTATCAGCATTAGTGCTTGATAACGAATTAAAGCGTGGAAAAGTAATTGCTGTGGGTACAGGAGATTATGATAATGCTGGGAATAAGCACAAAATTCCCTTGACACACGGAGATGTAGTAATATATAATGAAGGTAACGCCACCGAAGTAACAGATGCTTTGGGAAGTAAATACTACTTTATTAACTGGCGTAGTTTATTTGGAAAAGAAGGTTCATTGTAATGTCAAAGATTGTTTTAGATTATAGCAAGGCTCACGAGTTTGTAAATAAAAATAAGAAGAATGGTTTCTTTTGGGATGGCTACACAATTATAAAGTGGACACCAGGTTCAAATGGATATATGCAAAAGAATGGTATGTATCGCAATAATCAATGGGGTTATTCCTCACGATATGAAGTCAATTCCTCTGGCACATGGGAATTAAGCGATAAATATGCCAGATTTATTTAGTCAGTTAGGTTTAGATGAACAAGATGTTAAGTGGTATCACTTAGCAGCATGTAAAGGAATGCCAATTGATTGGTTCTACGATATTTATGAATCAGATAAAGAATTGGCAAAACAAGCTGATCAAGTATGTTTGCATTGTCCTGTAATTCAAATGTGTCACGCACAGGGCGTATCAAATAAAGAAAAAGGTGTTTGGGGCGGGGTTTACATGGATCTTGGAAGGCCAGACAAACAACATAATTCACACAAAAATCCTGAAATATGGAAGCAGTTAAAGAAAGCACATGGAAAAAATATTGTACACGATTGATATGGCAAAAAAAATTAGGGATGTTAAAGTTCCTGTTAAAGGCCTTATCTTAGACATTAGAGCAAGACCAAATTATCTTGCATTAACAGTGTATGAATCTAATGTAATGGAGTATAGTGAAAATCAACGCATGGCTTTGATGGATTACTTACTTTTAATTAGAAAATTAATCATGTCTTATGGAACGCCGTGTGAAATAGAGGGGATGAAATATACTGATGAGCAAGCAAGAAAACAACGAAGAACTTCCTGACAAAACAGTTTCGTATGTTTATATTCCAGATGAGGATATATACGGAACTCTTGTCGCACAAAATAGTTACTACTCTATAGTAGAATACTTTGATAATGGCCTAGGCTATCATATTGAAGTTGATAATGAAGATTTTATAATTGTTGATGAGTTTGGAATAACTTATGTTGACGATCTTGAAGAATACCAAGGCGAAGAAATGGAAGAAAATTTATAATGCAATGTTTTAGTTGTGGGAAGCAAAAAAATGAGCTTCACCCTAAAAAGTCCGATATAATTGATGGAGTGACACTTTTTATGTGTCAAACCTGTATAGATTCTAAATTTGAACCTAGGTGGGTTATCATTTTGAGCGGTAGACAAAATGGTGTTGAATCAGTAAAAGATTATATTATTAAGCGACGTTATATAGGCAGAATTATTGATGCTGAAGAATTGATTGCTTAGAAAGAGGAAAATATGTTAAAGATCAGCAATGATATGGAAGAAATATTAAATCAAGATAATGCAGTGGTAGCATTTACAGCTGAATGGTGTAATCCATGTAAACAGTTAAAACCACAATTTGCGAAGGCATCTATACTTGATAAGGATACTCCATATTATGTGGTTGATGTTGACAAGATTTCCCCCCAATATTTAGAAGAATACAATATCAAAAGCATCCCTCAAGTTTTTGAAATGAATAAAGGTTTAATTAATAAGAAAATCACTGGTAAAACTAGCAGTGAAATATTAAATGAAATGGGTAAAAATCATGCAGCATAAATTGACGGCATTAGTACTGACTGGTATACTTAGTATTGGAGTTTCTGCTTATGCAGCAAATCCAGACTGGGTAATACAAAATAAAAAAGTAACTCCAGGTGCACTTAACAATGATGTTACACAAGAAAATATTGCCACAACAGTTTGTAAGTCTGGTTGGACAGCAACTATTCGACCAACTGTTACATATACAAATAAACTAAAAGATACACAGTTAAAAACAACATATAAATCTTATGTCGCCGTTTGGGGTGCAACTCCAGGTGCTTATGAGGAAGATCATTTGATTTCTCTTCAACTTGGTGGAGATCCATCAAGCGAAAAAAATCTTTGGCCACAGCCATATGCAGATAATGGTGCACGTAAAAAAGATGTTGTAGAAACTGCTTTAAAGCGTTTAGTGTGTGCGGGTACAATTAAGTTAAAAGATGCTCAAAAAGCTATTTTAAACTGGCCTGCAGCATACAAAAAGTATGTTATACCAGCAGATGCAAAATCACCAGATACATCAGACAACTAAGTAAGGAAAAGTAATGACAACAATTGTTGGAACATGTAAAAATGGCCAAGTAATTTTGGGTGCAGATTCTCAAGTTACAGATGGAGATAGACGTAATAATAGCCTAAAAATGGAGAAGATTACTAACAACAATGGCTACCTTATTGCTGGAAGCGGAGATGCTACGCCTTGCGACATATTGCAACATATTTTTATCCCACCAGTTCCAACTGTTACTGAAAGAAAAAATCTTTATAAGTTTATGATTACTAAGTTTGTTCCAGCTATGCGTGATGCACTTGATGAAGCGGGGTACAAAGCTGATCCAAAGGACGATTCTGGATTTAGTATGCTCATAGCCTTTGATGGGGAGTTATTTGACATAGGTGATGACTTTAGTGTATTATTAAACGATACTGGCGTATACGGGGTTGGAAACGGCTCTAAGTATGCCATAGGTGCGTTATATGCTGGTGCAACAATTGAAAAAGCTTTGCAAATTGCAGCAGATAACGATATATATACATCGGGACCATTTCAGATTGTAAAGCAAAATAAGAAGATAAACAAGAATTCGTAACACCCGTTACGATAATCCTGATCAGGGATAAAATAAACTAACTATAGGAGAAAAATGAACAAGTTCAAGAAGATTAGTGCAGTAGTTGCTACAGTTGTAGCACTTGGTGCATTATCAATGGTAACGGCTTCAGCGGCAGTATCAACTGCCCTTACAGTCGGAGGCTCATCAGTTTCAACAGGAACTGTTGCTTCAAATCCTGCAGTACTTCCAGTACCAGCAGATAACAGCGTAGACTCAGCAGATGCACTTAAGGTTGCACTCACAGGTTTAGACACAGGAACAGTAGTTTCTGCAAACGCAACAAACGCAACAATTGTTCCAGCATTGGCAACAGTTGCAACACCAGTTTCTGCATCAGCAGGAGCTTCATCAATTTCAATTAATACAGGAACAGGCACAACTGCTGAATTTTATGTATATACAAAGACAACAACTGCTGGCACAGTAGTTGTAACAGTTGGTGGAAACACAACAACATACTATGTTAAGGGTTCAGCGGGACCTGCATACAATCTTTCAGTTGTAGGCGGAGATTCAGCAAACATCTCAACAGTATCTAAGGTGTATGCAAAGACAGTAGATATTTTTGGAAACCCAGTTGTCACAACTGTTCCAACAGTATCTGCAATCAATGCAACATTTGGTTCAGTATCAGTTTCTGATACAGCAACAGGAACATTTGTATTTGACCTTACAGCACCCGCAACAGTTGGTACAGTAGCACTTGCAGTATCAATTACGGCAACAGATATTGCAACTCTTGCACCAGCAGTTAAGACTGTTACAAAGTTTGCAACAATTACAAATCCTGCAGATGCACTTGCATCAGCAAATGCAGCGTTAGCAGCAGAAAAGGCTGGACGTGCGGCAGATAAGGTAGCAGCAGATAAGGCACTTGCAGATGCAGTTGCAAAGTCAGCAACCGATAAGACAGCAGCACAGGCAGCAGCAGATCTTGCAGCAGCAGCATACAAGGCAGAGTACAACGCTCTTGCTACAAAGTGGAACAAGGCTCATCCAAAGGCTAAGGTTGCACTAAAGAAGTAACCACCTAATCCACCATTGAGGGCGGGATTTAATTATCCCGCCCTTATTGGTATTAATAATAAGGAGATATTATGGCTGACATTCCATTGTCAATGAATGAACTAGAAGATATTGCAACAGAAGTAGCAAGAGAATTGCTAGAACAATGGGCAATTGATGATAGATTTACAGAAGAACAAGAACTTGAAGCAGCACAAAATGCAGCAAGCGATGCTATATTTGTTATTAATAGGTTCATGGAAGTTTTTAATGATCACATGATGATAAAGTCCGAGCAAACACAAAAGTTAGTTCTACCTGAATAATTATTTTATAATAGAAAAAGGGCTATAGCATAACTATAGCCCTTCTTTATTTCTATTTACTTCTTTGTTTTTGCTCTACGATCTTCAACTACAAGATCTTCAACTGTAACGGCATTCTTATCAACTGTAGAGAATGCTGCATTGATTTCATCTACTGAAAGTTTTCCATCGTCCATAAATGCACGAGCAAGCTTTTCAACAACTGCTGCAACTGCTGTGAGTCCAGCAACTGTAATTGCTTTTACTGTAGAGATACCTGCGATTGCTCCAGCACCAATAACAGCAAGACCGTTGGCAGCAAATACTGCTACGATACGCATCAAGATGTTTTTAATATTTTTTACGCTTTCCATGTTATTCTCCTTCCTTTGGGTTACGTAATCTTAGTGTAATTATCCATAAGACAAAAGATACTAATGTTACTTTTCCAATTACTGTCTTTGCAGATCCAGTCAAAACTAACCACGCTGAGAATAACCCAACGAATGTCCAGATCTCACTAAAAAAATCTGCAGAGATATCTTTAAAGAATTGCTTCACTGTTCGAACCTCCTTCTAATTGCTACAACCGCAACGGTTAGTACCAATATTTTTTTAGCTTTTTTTCTTGTTACTGGACTCATATCGTTTCCGATATTAGCCAATGCTACATATGCTTGATTAACTGCTTGAGCACCAGGAACTGAAGCAATTGCTCCAGTCACTGGTGTCAAAATTACTGGAACTGCAATATCTGGAGCGTTAAATGTTGTTCCTCCTGGTTGACCTATAAAAGTGTCTTCTGTTGTTATCGCCTCTGGTGGTATTGGCAGCCCAGATCCTGGGGGTGGGGCTGGAGGAGTAAGTTTGCCATCTTCTCCTACTACTTGAGGTGCAGACTTAGTACCAAAGAATTCAATACCGCCGTTTTCTACACCTGCTTTGTCTATTTGAATATGTGGAACTAATATTTCTTTTGGTGCTTCTTTAATTATAGTATCTGAAAGTTGATTTGGATTGTTTGATATTAATCCAGCAATTACTAATGGTGCAGGCTCTGGTTTTGGCGCAGGCGCAGGCGCTGGTTCAGGAGCAGGCTCTGGTTGTGGCGCAGGCGCTGGTTCAGGAGCAGGCTCTGGTTGTGGCGCAGGCGCTGGTTCAAGAGCAGGCTCTGGTTGTGGCGCAGGCGCTGGTTCAAGAGCAGGCTCTGGTTGTGGCGCAGGCGCTAGTTCAGGAGCAGGCTCTGGTTGTGGCGCAGGCGCTGGTTCAAGAGCAGGCTCTGGAGCAGGTTCTACAATAATAATTGGATCTGGCGCAGGCGCTGGTTCAGGCTCTGGTTGTGGCGCAGGCGCTGGGGTCGGTGTAGGACTTGGTGTGGGGGTTGTCGTAGGCGCTGGGGTCGGTGTAGGACTTGGTGTAGGGGTTGAAGTTTCTGTAGGGGTTGGGCTGGGAGTAGGAACGGAAGCTATTTCTTCTGATGTTACTACAGGAGCAACATATACACGAGTTAAACCTGCTTCTTCAAGACTAACAACAGACCCATTTGGCAACCTTACACCAGTACGAGTATTTATATTAGATTGAATATCTGATAGATAGGTTATGCTTAAAGTATTATCTGTGTTGATAGCAGCAGTTACAACAATTGTTGATAAAGGTGTATTTAAAACATTTGATCCATATGGTCTTACAGCAAGATCTACTTGAAAACCAGCTTGACTGGAAGAAATAATTAAATGTTCATCTGTAGATTGCCATGATGAAGGGTACCCAGGAGTATTTGCTGTACTAAGAACTACCCAGTCATAAGCATTTACTGATATTGAAGTGGTATTTGGAAAATTAGAATAATTATTATCTTGACGACCAAAAACAATAGTAGAGTTTGTTGTGGCATATACAGCAGTATATGTCTCATTTTGAAAATTAATGGCTGTTGGTAATGCAACCTGATATGAAACATCATCTCCACCACATGTGTTTTGAACAATTACTGGGGTTGATGTGGATGTTGACCCATCAAAATTAACTGTTTCACTTTCAGTATTTAAAATTGTAGATGATGTTGATGCAGTTGTTATTGATTGTGCAGTTGTAATACAAGATGCTTTTGCATTTGCTGGGATGTAAAAAAGCCATCCTACTGAAAGCAGGATAGCTAATAATAGATTAATCTTTCTGGTCATTTAAGACCTCCGTGTAAAGCATGATTGTTAAGTTAATTATATCATTTAAAAGTTGACACTCAAACTTACAATATGATACAATCGTTGCATGGATAAAATTTTTGAAATAGCTTTAACTTCAGAAGAAGCATGGACTTTATACGGTGTACAAAATCCAGAAGATTGGGATACAATAGATTAGTGAACGAAAAATCTGGATTTGATAAATACATAAAAAGAATCATGGATGAAGATCAAGAAATTCTTGAATCATTAGGGTCGGAT
>Ga0209085_1000028_pt1 | contig 99768 bp, 103 predicted proteins | sample C_131016_EF_Meta_FD_187310 | JGI IMG/M metagenome (GOLD analysis project Ga0209085, IMG submission 187310) | Freshwater microbial communities from Lake Croche, Canada to study carbon cycling - C_131016_EF_MetaG (SPAdes) (version 2) | ecosystem: Environmental > Aquatic > Freshwater > Lake... | reverse complement strand
CTGATCGCCGGCGAGCGCATCGAGATCACGACCTATCGAAGCGATGAATACGATCGCGAAACCCGCAAGCCGCTTGTTGCGTTCGGGACGACGATCGAAGACGACCTTCGTCGTCGTGATTTCACCGTCAATGCAATGGCTCTCGTTCTTCCCGAACTCACCCTGGTCGACCCCAGCGGTGGTTTCGACGACCTTGTCGAGCGTCGATTGGTGACCCCCGGTACACCCGAGCAGTCCTTCGCTGATGACCCGTTACGCATGATGCGTGCCGCGCGATTCACCGCTCAACTCGGTTTTCAATTGGCACCCGAGGTGACAACTGCGATGACGGCGCTCGCGGATTCGATTCAGATGATCAGCCCAGAGCGGATTCGGGATGAATTCACCAAGTTACTTAGTGCTGATAACCCGATTCCCGGCATTCGAATACTCGTCGAGACAGGAATCCTCGACCACGTTCTTCCCGAAATTCCGTTACTTATTCGCGAGCATGATGAACACGGTCGCCATAAAGACGTGTACGAACACTCCTTGACCGTTGTGACGAAGTCGATCGCGGTCGAACGTGAACGCTTTCCCGATTCGCCACCCGATGTGATTGGCCGCCTTGCCGCACTTCTTCACGACATTGGAAAGCCAGCAACCCGATCGTTCGACTCGTCAAAGGCCGTCACGTTTTACGGTCACGACGTCGCCGGCTCTCGTTTGGCGAAGAAACGATTGCAAGCCCTTCGATTCGATAACGACACGATTTCCAGGGTGTGCAACCTCATTCGCCTTCATCTTCGGTTTTTCGGCTATAGCGAGGGCGCCTGGACCGATTCGGCGGTCCGGCGTTATGTCAGGGATGCGGGCGAGGAACTCGAGCGACTGCACATTCTGGTTCGCAGCGACGTCACCACGCGAAACGACCGGAAGCTCGCGCTCATGGATTCTGCCTACAGCGATTTGGAAGCGCGAATCGCGGACATTCGAGAACGCGAGGAAATCGACGCGATTCGACCCGACCTCGATGGGGAGCAGATCATGACAATCCTGGATGTTGGACCTGGAAGGATCGTTGGCGAGGCGCGCGCGTTTCTCATGGAACTTCGACTCGACGAAGGACCCCTAGGCGAAAAAGAGGCAGAACAACGTCTTCGGGCTTGGGCGGCTGGTCGCGAATTGTCCTAAACCCCAATGTGGGCTATTCTTGGACGGTTGCCCACTGGGCGACACACGCTAGATGCACAACCCTCCTGCTACAGAAAGTCTGTAGCCGCTGAGTCCAGAGGAGGTGGGTTACGTCATGCATCCCTACGAAATAATGGTGATTCTCGACCCCGAGGTCGATGAGCGCACCGTCGAACCGACGCTTGAGAAGTTCCTCAAGGTCATCTCGAGTGGTGGTGGAACCGTCGACAACGTCGATATTTGGGGCCGCCGTCGTTTGTCCTACGAAATCCAGAAGAAGAGCGAAGGCATTTACGCCGTCGTGAACTTCACCGCGGACCCCGCGACAACGCAAGAACTCGAGCGCCAGCTTCGACTCAACGAGTCGATCATGCGAACCAAGGTTCTGCGTGCCGACGAGGCCGTTGCCCGTATCGCGTCGAAAGCTGCGGAAGCGGCCGAAGCCGTCACCGCGGCCGTGGAGTAATCAGCATGGCTAACGACACCGTCATCACAGTCGTCGGCAACCTCACCGCCGACCCGGAACTTCGCTATACCCAGAACGGCGTGGCCGTCGCGAACTTCACGATTGCGTCGACCCCACGGACGTTCGACCGCGCCAGCAACGAATGGAAGGACGGCGAAGCGCTGTTCCTTCGTGCGAGCGTGTGGCGCGAATTCGCCGAGCACGTCGCGTCGTCCCTCACCAAGGGTTCGCGCGTCGTTGCGACGGGTCGACTTCGTCAGCGTTCCTTTGAAACGAAAGAGGGCGAAAAGCGCACCTCGATCGAACTCGAAGTTGACGAAATTGGTCCATCGCTTCGTTATGCGACCGCTGCCGTCACCCGTGCACCGGGTTCCGGCTCGAATGCTGGTGGAAACGCCGATTGGTCCGCGCCCGTTGGCGGAAACGACTGGGCCACCTCGGCACCGGCCGCAGGTGGAGCAGACCCTTGGGGTGCTGGTGCACCCGAACCGTCCAACGACGACGCTCCGTTCTAACTAACACTTCACGAAAAGGATTAACACCATGGCAGGAAAGGCAACCGGCGACCGCCGCAAGCCGCGCGTGGGCAAGGGCGCCAAGGCGCTTCCCCCCGCACGCGCAATCAAGGTCGACGTCATCGATTACAAAGACGTCGCCACCCTTCGCAAGTTCATCTCGGAGCGCGGCAAGATCCGTTCGCGCCGTATCACCGGCGTTTCGGTCCAAGAGCAGCGCCTCATCGCGCGCGCGGTCAAAAACGCTCGTGAAATGGCACTTCTCCCCTACGCCGGCGCTGGCCGTTAAGGAGTACGACAATGGCAAAACTCATTCTCACCCACGAGGTCACAGGCCTCGGATCCGCTGGTGATGTCGTCGACGTCAAAACCGGCTACGCCCGTAACTATCTGGTTCCTCAGGGTTTCGCAATCCATTGGACCCGCGGTGGCGAAAAGCAGGTAACGGATATCAAGCAGGCTCGCGCAACGCGTGCGATGGCTTCGCTTGACGACGCTCAAGCACTCAAGGCCAAGCTCGAGGGCGCGACGATTACCGTCGCCGCTTCGGCTGGTTCCGAAGGTCGTTTGTTTGGTTCGGTCAAGACCTCCGACATCGCCGCCGCCGTCTCTGACGCGGGACTCGGTGAAATCGACAAGCGAACAATCGAGCTCGCTACTCCGATCAAGTCGACCGGCGCTTACTCGGCGACCGTTCGCTTGCACGACGGCGTATCGGCCACCCTGGCACTCAAGGTTGTTGCTCGCAAATAACCGACAGAGCCATGTGATTCGGCGCCCGCCATCGTTTACGGTGGCGGGCGCCGGCACGTTTATCGACACCCCAGCGTGTGGAAAACCTAAAGGTTCAACCTAAACTCTAAACAACTTTCCCCACAAGGTGACAGCAAGTAAAACACTCGGTCAGAGCACATATTTATTATTCGCGGGCGAGTGTTATCCACACTTCTCCACATGCATTCCACAGGTTTATTCGGCGTGGTTCACATCCTCTCCACATAGTTATCCCCAGGGCAAGTTGCGTCGACTATTGCCGAAACGTAGCGTTCACAGCAGGCGTATGGCGTGGCGTTGAGTGATGTCACACGTCGACCGCATACTGAATATCCCGACCTACCCCAAACCCAGGAGGTGATCACCGATGGCCGGACCGCAGCTCGAACTCGTCCCCGAAGGTACGGGTGACACTCGTGTACCTCCGAACGACCAGGCCGCTGAAATGAGCACACTGGGCGGGATGCTGCTATCGAAAGACGCAATCGTTGAGGTGCTGGAACTCGTCCGCGCCGAGGACTTCTATTACCCCAAGCATGAAATCATCTTCAACGCGATTAACGCGGTCTTTTCACGGTCGGAACCGACCGATGTCATTATGATCACCGACCAGCTCACCCGAGAAGGCAACCTCGCCAAGATCGGCGGAGCAAGTTATTTGCACACCTTGGAATCCTCGGTGCCGACGGCGGCGAACGCTAGTTACTACGCGAGCATCGTCGCCGACAAGGCGGTTCTGCGAAAGCTCGTCCAGTCGGGAACGCGAATTTCCCAGATGGGATTTGCCGCCGAAGGAGACCCGAGCGAACTTTTGAACGACGCACAGGTCGAAATCTTCTCGATCGGTCGCGCGGCCGGCGCCCAGGACGCACTGATGCTCCGGGATGCGGTGGAAATCGCGGTCAAAGAAATGGAACACCAGGCGAAGTCCGCCAAAGAGGGCCTCGATATTCCGACTGGATTTCGCGAACTCGACGACGTCACGAACGGACTGCACCCAGGACAACTCGTCCTGATTGCCGCTCGACCGGGTTTGGGAAAGTCAACCCTCGCGCTCGATTTCGCGCGATCGGCTGCACTGAAGTCGAACGTTCCGACCGTGTTCTTTTCGTTGGAAATGAGCGCGACCGAAATTTCACAACGCCTTATTGCTGCCGAAACCAGTGTCCCGTTGACGGTCATCCGAAAGTCCAAAGAGATGAACAACGAAGGCTGGAAGCGCATCAATTCGGTGCAGGCTCGAATCGGTCAAACCCCCTTGTACATTGACGACAGCCCGAACCTGACGTTGTCGGAAATCCGCGCTAAGTGCCGCCGCATGAAGGCCCAGCTCGGAATCAAACTCGTCATCATCGACTATTTGCAACTCATGACGAGTGGCAAAAAGGTTGAGAACCGCCAACAGGAAGTGTCCGAATTCTCGCGATCGCTCAAGCTGTTGGCGAAAGAACTCGGAGTACCAGTTGTTGCTCTGTCACAGCTCAACCGTGGATCCGAACAGTCCCCCGACAAGAAACCGCAATTGTCTAACCTTCGCGAATCGGGTTCACTCGAGCAGGATGCGGACATCGTGTTGTTGCTCCACCGCGAACGTTTTGCGGAACAGGGCGAAAACCGGAACGACGCCGAGATTCACATTGCGAAGCACCGTAACGGTGAAATGCGTGTGCTTCGCGTCCAGTTCGAAGGAATCTATTCACGCTTCAGCGATATGGCTAACGTTTAGCGAGAAAATCTCTGTCCAAGAGTCCCGTATCCTAAATACATGGCAGTTGCTGGTTCGATCCTCACTAGGTGGGAAACGATTCGTCGTGTGACGCAACCCTACGGCCGCTACGTCGCAGCTCTCGTCGCCGGGCTTGCCATTACGTTTACCCAGGATCACTCCACGTTCACGGGGTTGAGCTGGCTAATTGTTGTCGTTGTCGTGTCCCTGATATTTCGCGATGGACCCGACACGATGATCAACAAATTCGCGTGGTGGTCGACGCTCGTTGTCGCCGCGATGGCCGCACTCGGTCTGCTCGCGGGGAAGATGTCACCCGCCACCGCCCTGTCGCTCACGATTGCACTGGTGGCATTCGAAACCTCACGAGCGTTCACTCGCGGTGATCGCATTTGGTTGTGGTCGACCGCAGTGTTGGCAGCGGGACTCTCCATCCTCTTTTTCAGCATCAATGCGGAGGACACGACAGCAGCCGGGTTGACCGGTGGATGGGCGATAATCGCCGGAATCTTTGGCCTGATTGCGGCCGTTGACCTGCGGATCAAACAGTCACGGGCAGGCCGCAAACCCGCCGCGACGAAGGCAACTCCCCAAAAGAAGGCGAAACCACGTGGCGCGAAGCGATAAAACCCGACCAGCAGAACTCGTCGGCCTTGCTTGCACAGCGGGGCTTTTCCTCGGTGGAATTGTTCTCGTTGTGACTCGTGACATCAGTCTTGCGGCCGTCGCGGGCGGCGGTGGTTTCGTCGTCACCATCGTGACGCTTGCCATGATTGTTCTGGCGATGAGCCCGCAATTACCGAAGTCCGGCGACAACCCGCACGACTAAGGCAGATAGTCGACGAGCCGCGACGCGAGACCCACATACGTCGCAGGAGTGAGCTCCAACAATCGCTGTTTTCCTCCGGCGGACATGTCGAGCCCTTCGATAAACGCCCGAAGGTCGCTCGCGCTCAATCGTTTGCCACGGGTCAGTTCTTTCAACAATTCATACGGGTTGTCAATCGTCGTCGTTCCTGCAACTCGTTCAGCGCGAAGAACCGTTTGAATGGCTTCACCCAAAACCTCGAGGTTCGATTCCAGGTCTGCCGATAATGAGTCGCGGTTCACATCAATCTCGGTGAGGCCCGTCGTGATGTTCGTAATCGCGAGCAGTGAGTGTCCGAGTGCGACGCCGAGGTTTCGTTGAGCGCTCGAATCAGTCAAATCACGCTGAAGCCTCGATGTCACCAGTGTGGCGGAGAGAGCATCGCCCAACGCCGACGCGATCTCGAGGTTGGATTCCGCGTTCTCGAATCGAATCGGGTTCACCTTGTGGGGCATCGTCGATGACCCGGTCGCACCATTGACCGGCGTCTGAGTGAGGTATCCGAGCGAGATATAGGTCCACATGTCGGTACAGAGGTTGTGAAGAATTCGATTGACGTGACTGATTCGGCTGAGCAGGGCTGCTTGAGAATCGTGGGACTCAATTTGCGTCGTCAGGGGGTTCCACTCGAGCCCAAGGGATTCGACAAACTCTCGCGAGATTCGAACCCAATCAACGTCGGGTGCCGCGGCCACATGAGCCGAGAACGTTCCCGTTGCTCCAGAGAATTTGCCCGAAAGTTGTACGCCATCAACATCCACGAGCACACGGTTTAGTCGATGAACAAATACCGCGATTTCCTTGCCGAATGTGGTCGGAGTTGCCGCTTGGCCATGCGTCCTGGACAGCATGGGGGTGTCGCGGTGCGCCTTCGCCAGTGACGTGAGTGCGTCAACGAGGCCTGTCATTGCCGGTCGCCACACCTCGCGGACAGCCGCGCCCAGGGTAATTCCGTAGGAAAGATTGTTGATGTCTTCGCTCGTGCAGGCGAAGTGAGTCAACTCGGCGATTCGCGAAAGCCCCAATCGGTCCACGTGTTCACGAACCAGGTATTCAACCGCCTTGACGTCGTGGCGGGTGGTCGCTTCGAGTTCCGCGATTCGAGCGACGTCCGAATCGCCAAATGACGACGCTACTCCGCGAAGCTCGAGGCGCTCATCAGCCGACAACGCCACGCCACAAAGCCCTTCGTCCGCCAGCCGGATCAACCATTCGATTTCGACGCGAACCCGAGCTCGATTGAGCCCCGCTTCCGAAAGATGTTGCCCAATTTCCGCAACCGCTGTGCGGTAGCGGCCGTCCAGCGGGCTCAGCGGTTGAGGGGAAAGGGCCATATGACTATTCTCGCAGTTTTCTCCCCACGGCGCTGGTTCGCACCGCCCTTCCACAATTCACCGCGAACCAGCCGCCGACGTTCAGTTTTCGGGCCACAGTGGACGTGTGCTGCTGCCCGACGTTCCTCAACCTGTGGTGTTCGCGGAGAGCGCACTGGTCGAACTCGAACGTTCAATCTCACGTGGCGGATGGTTCGGTCCGGCCCACGATGCGTATGCGCTCGTGCTCGGGCGCTTTCGCACCAGACTCATCGCTGTGATCGCGCGAATCCACGCGCTCGGATGATCCCCCCGATTTCGGTCACACCCAGCACCTTTCGATACACCCTCGACGCCTTGTTGTGGAGGGTTCGCGATTTGGACCAGGTGTTGACCTATCTTTATCGAGCTGCGTCGGCCCTCCAGCAGACGGCGTTCCTATCCATGGATATCGAGCGGGTAGGGATATCCACCGAACTCGATTCCTTGATTGGCGACATCCGGAAGGTGCGGGATGACCTCGGGGGTGTCATTGCCACGATCGAGCCGGCGGAAAGTGCACGCGCAACGTTATCGGCGGGCGCGCCGTGGCCACTGGTTCGAACGTTCACCGAATGGGCAATCGAACACACCGAGCGCGTCAATTCCAGCGATCAATTTGTGCCGGTTGTGCGTACCTCGACGGCGGCAATCAATCACGCCCCGGCCACTTTCGCCGATCGCGTCGCGCGTCTCCCCAGCGGGACGAGTCGCGTGCGTATTGAACGATTCGACACTGTGGCGGGACCCCGATTCGAGGTGTATCTCGCGGGGACGGATTTCACGCACGGACCAGACGATCCGTGGTGGGCCGGAGCAAACGCGGAGCTGTGGGCGACGGGCCGGTCACGTTCGGTCGCGGCAACCGAGGCGGCCTTTCGCGAGGCGGGAATCACCGGGTCCACCCCATTAGTCATCACCGGGCACTCTCAGGGTGGGGCGATTGCGCTGGCGCTCGCGGAATCCCACCGCTATCGCATCGATGCAATCTTCACGGTCGGTGCACCGACGGGACTCGTGCCAAAGGTGACGGGAATCCCGATAGTTCACGTGGCTCATCCCGAGGACCCGGTTCCCGCGCTCGGTGGCGAAATCCGCGAAACAACCGGCACCAGCTGGGTTGTGCACCCGGAACCTCGAGTCGTAGGTGTCGATGCGCACCGAACAGACGTTTACCGCCGATCTGTCGTTCGCATCGATCGGATGGGGGATACGTCACTCGGACAGCTCGAACGACACCTCTACAGTGACGGTCCGGGGACCGCGATGTGGTTTCGGGCGACGACTAGCGAGTGACGGCGACGGGGCTCATGAATGGTCGCAACACGATCCCGATGAGCCAGTTGCACAGCGACATTGCAAGGGCGCCGATGACGCCCCACGAGAAATCGTCAATGACGAGACCGAACCCCATGTAGGGCGTGGCTTCGGACACGAGCATTAGGAGCCCGGCGTTGACAACAATCGCGACGAGACCGAGCGTCAATAGGTACAGCGGGAACGCGACAATTCTGATGAAATTGCCGATCACCGCGTTGACAACTCCGAACACCGCCGCGACCGCGATGTATGACAAAACGAGGTTTGGTTCACCCGCACCGAACGGGACCAGGTGAATTCCCTCAACAAACCAATCCGCCACCCAGAGTGCGGCGGTATTGATGAGCAGACCAAGAATCAAACGTGCCATGGGTAAAGCCTACGTCTCTCGGTGTGTCTTAGGCTAAAACGGTGAACCTTTACGAGCACGAGAGCACGGTGGTCATGCGCCCCGAAATTCTCTCGTTGCCCGCCTACAAACAGGGAAGGCCCGCTCCCGCAGACGCATTCAAGCTTTCATCGAACGAGAATCCGTTCCCAACTCCAGCGTGGGTCACGGAAGCCATCGCCGAGGCAAACGTCAGCCGCTACCCCGAGTCGACATCGCGAGTCTTGCGTGACGCTCTGGCGCGTGAGTGGGGGTGCGACACGGACGAGGTCATCGTCGGCGCGGGCTCGGTGTCCATCCTGTATCAACTGATTCAGGCGGTCGCGGGACCAGGGGACAACGTTATTTTCGCGTGGCGGGCGTTCGAGGCGTATCCCTGGATCTCGACCGTCGCGGGGGCCGACAGCATTCGGATTCCCAACACACCCGATCACCGTCACGACCTCGACGCGATGATTGCCGCGGTCACTCCTCGAACTCGCGCGATTCTGTTGTGTACTCCCAACAACCCAACCGGCACGGGCATCACCTCAGACGAATTTCATGACCTCATGTCGCGTGTGCCCGAAACCGTTCTCGTGATTCTCGACGAGGCCTACGCCGAGTTCTCACACGACCCCGACATCGTCTGTGGAAAAAACGTCAAAGGGCGATATTCCAATCTCGTCATTTTGCGCACCTTCAGCAAAGCCTTCGGCCTCGCGGGGCTGCGCATCGGTTACGGAATCGGCCCGTGGAACATTTTCCAGGCGGCGACATCGACGGCAATCCCCATGGTTGTGACGGAACAGGCGCAGCACGCGGCGCTCGCGGTTCTCGCGCACAAGGATGAGGCGATGGCGCTCGTGAAGGAAATCTGTGATCGCCGGGACGCAGTGTGGGCACGCCTCCTCGAGCAGGGGTGGACGACTCCGAAACCTCACGGGAATTTTGTGTGGCTTCCCACCGCGGAAGACACCGACAAGGCCGCCGAAATCCTCGAAGAGGGCGGAATCATTGCCCGCGTGTTCCCCGGGGACGGCATTCGAGTGACCATCGCGGAGCCCGAATCAGTTGAACCGTTTCTTGCGGCGACGGCCCGGATCATCGCCGCCGACATGCGCCACTAAGTCGCAAACGGCTAGTCTGTATTCATGCCGTACACCGAGGCAACACTTCAACTGCTGTCGATCGACGGGACACTTGTCGAAAGCGATCGGACCGCCGAATATCGCGCGCTCGTTGATAAATTGTCCGACGCACAACTTCAGAACTTCTATCGCGAGATGGTTGTGACACGCCGTTTCGACATTGAATCGGGAAACCTGCAACGGCAAGGACAACTCGCGCTGTGGATTCCCAGCATTGGCCAAGAAGCCGCTCAGGTGGGGTCCGCCTTCGCGACCCGCGAGCAGGACACCATTTTCCCCGCCTATCGCGAACACGCGATTGCGCGTATCCGGGGAATCGATCCCGTCGCAATTCTGGCGCTGTTGCGTGGACAAACCAACGGTGGCTGGGACCCGAACGAATCCAAGTTCCGTTTGTACACGTTGGTCTTGGGAACGCAAACCCTGCACGCGGTTGGCTACGCGATGGGAATCGCGATGGATGGAAAGTCGGGAACGGGCAAGCCCACTCGGGACGAAGCCACGATTGTCTATTTCGGCGACGGATCGACCAGCGAGGGCGATGTCAACGAAGCTCTCGTCTTCGCACAGTCCTATGAAGCGCCTATCGTGTTCTTCCTGCAGAACAACCAGTACGCCATTTCGGTACCGGTGATTCGCCAATCACGAAGCCCGTTGTACAAGCGCGGTGAAGGATTCGGAATCGAATCACACCAGATCGACGGCAACGACGTCCTCATTTCCTACGCGGTGACGCGTGTCGCGATGGATGACGCTCGCGCCGGAAAAGGCCCGCGATTCATCGAAGCACAGACCTACCGACTCGGGGCTCACACGACGAGTGACGATCCGTCGAAGTACCGCGAACAGTCCGAGGAGGACTACTGGAAGGAACGCGACCCGATTACGCGTTTCGAGAAGTTCCTGCGGGCGAAGGGTGAAAAAGAAGCGTTCTTCACGAGCGTCAAGGAAGAGGGCGACGACCTCGCCGCCGACATTCGCAAGCGAATTTTCGAACTCGCACCGCCCAGCACGGACGTCATGTTCGATCACGTTTACACCGATGACCACCCGCTGGTGTCCGCACAGAAGGCATGGCTCGCCGAATACGAAAAGTCGTTCGGGGGTGACCGATGACCGAGAACCTCTCGATGGCGAAGGCCATAAATCTGGGGTTGCAACGTGCGATGCGCGACAACGACCGAGTCCTCCTCATGGGCGAGGACATCGGAACGCTCGGCGGGGTTTTCCGCGTGACCGAGGGTCTCAAAAACGAATTTGGTGAAAACCGCGTTTTGGACACGCCGTTGGCGGAATCCGGAATCGTCGGCACAGCTATCGGGCTTGCGATGCGCGGTTACCGCCCCGTCTGTGAAATTCAGTTCGACGGGTTCGTATTTCCCGCTTTTGACCAGATCATGTCGCAGTTGGCAAAACAGACGTCACGTCACCAGGGAACCCAATCGTTCCCCGTCGTCATCCGAATCCCTTACGGCGGACACATCGGTGCGGTGGAGCACCACCAGGAGAGCCCGGAAGCGTATTTCGCTCACACCGCCGGTCTCCGAGTGCTGTCGCCGGCAACCCCCAACGACGGCTACCACATGATTCAACAGGCGATTCAGTCCAATGATCCCGTCATTTTCCTCGAGCCAAAAGCGCGCTATTGGCCAAAGGGTGACGTCGATCTCGATGGCCCGCCCGCGCCGATGCACCAGTCCCGTGTCGTCCGAACAGGAACGGACGTCACGGTCGTTGGACACGGCGCCATGGTCGCAATGCTTCTCGATGCCGCCGAGGTCGCCAAGGGCGAGGGCATCAGCCTCGAAGTGATTGACTTACGTTCGTTGTCACCCGTTGACTACGGCCCGATCATCGCATCGGTGGAAAAAACCGGTCGAATTGTTGTTGCACAAGAGGCCCCGGGCAACGCGTCGGTGGGCTCGGAAATCGCGGCGACCGTGGCGGAACGCGCCTTCTATCACTTGCAATCACCGGTCTTGCGTGTGAGCGGATTCGACGTCCCTTTCCCGCCCGCCAACCTCGAAGGCGTGTATTTGCCCGACGTCGACCGTATTTTGGATGCGGTTGACCGAGCGAGAGGGTACTGATTGTGGCTGTTGTAGATTTCCCGCTTCCCGACGTCGGCGAAGGCCTCACCGAGGCCGAAATCGTCCAGTGGCGGGTGAAGAAGGGCGACACGGTCGCGGTCAACGACATCCTCGTTGAGATTGAAACCGCCAAGTCGCTCGTCGAATTGCCGAGCCCTTTTGCCGGAACCATCGTTGCTCTTCTCGCGGGCGAGGGGGACACGGTCCCGGTCGGCACACCGATCATTCAGGTCGATTCGACGGATGGTGTTCCCGCGCCACTACACCCGGTCCCCGAGGCTGCGCCCGCTCCTGCGAAACCGGCCACCAAATCTAACTCCGCGGCCGAACCCGCACCCGAGCCCGTTCTTGTTGGTTACGGAAGTTCTGGTCACGTGACGTCTCGTCGCGGTTCGCGAACGGCCGCGCCGACTCCGCCCGCCGATGCAGCTCCTGTCGCGGATGCCCCCGTCGTGTACCCGCCCGCTGCGGGCGCGACCCCGGTTCTTGCTAAGCCACCCGTCCGTAAATTGGCCAAGGAACTCGGCGTCGACATTCAGAAGGTTCCGGCGACGGGGTCGAACGGCGAAGTGACCCGCGACGACGTCGTTCGCCAATCACAGGTTGTTACCGTATTCCGAAACGTCGAAACGCCTGAGTGGCCGAGCGAGCGCGAGGAATACGTCCCCGTCAAGGGCGTTCGCAAAGCGATTGCCGCGGCGATGGTGAAGTCGAAATTCGAAGCCCCGCACGTTTCCGTATTCGTCGACGTCGACGCCACCCGCACGATGGACTTCGTCAAGCGACTGAAGGCGTCGCCCGATTTCCAGGGAATTCGCGTCTCGCCACTGCTCGTGATGGCTCGCGCGGTCATTTGGGCGGTACAACGAAACCCCACGGTCAACTCGTCGTGGACGGACAAAGACATCATCGTCCATCACTACGTGAACCTCGGAATTGCGGCGGCGACACCGCGTGGACTGATCGTTCCGAACGTGAAAGAAGCCCACACGCTCAACATGAAGCAACTCGCGCTCGGGCTCGAAAACCTCACCATCACGGCACGTGACGGAAAAACTACGATCGACGACATGTCGAACGGAACAATCACCATCACAAACCTTGGGTCCTTTGGCGTTGATACCGGTACCCCGATCATCAACCCCGGCGAGGTCAGCATCGTGGTTCTCGGTGCAATCAAGCAAAAGCCCTGGGTCGTCGATGGCCGAATCGAACCCCGATTTGTCACGACCATCGGTGCGTCATTCGACCACCGAGTCGTCGATGGCGATGTCGCGAGCCGATTCTTGGCGGATATTGCGAGCATCATCGAAGAGCCCGCCATGTTGTTGGACTAGGAGACACGCATGATTTTCGCGACCGAGACCTGGTACGACATTGCGCTAGATCCGAACCACATCATCGCTGAGCTCATCTTTACTGTTGTGTTCGACGGAATTGTCGTGTGGTTGCTGTGGGGAATCGTGTTCAAGCGAATGATCCTGCCGAAACTTCGTCGCCAGATTCACGAAGAAATCGACGAAGAACATGGCATCGATCCTCACGACCCGCTCGACCACAGCGACCACGAGCACTAGCTCACGTTGCGTAGCGGCGAATCATCGCGTACCCTTGAGAGGTTGCGCGTTAACGCGTGCACACCGTGACTGTTTCACCGAAACGGTTGCAGACAAGTGATCTTGGGTGAGGTTCGTTCCTCACGGTAACTACAAGGAGAAAACCATGGCAGCAGTGTGCCAGGTGACCGGAGCCACCCCTGGTTTCGGACACAGCATTTCGCACTCGCACCGACGCACCAAGCGTCGTTTCGACCCGAACATCCAGAAGAAGACCTATTACGTTCCGTCCCTCGGACGTAGGGTCACCCTGACCCTCTCGGCTAAGGGCATCAAGACCATCGACGCACGCGGAATTGACTCCGTCATGCGCGACCTCATCGCTCGTGGGGTGAAGTTCTAATGGCTAAGAAAGCACAAGACATTCGCCCCATCATCAAGATGCGATCCACGGCGGGAACGGGCTACACCTACGTAACCCGCAAGAACCGTCGTAACGACCCAGACCGCCTCGTCCTGAAGAAGTACGACCCGGTTGTCCGCAAGCACGTTGAATTCCGCGAGGAGCGCTAACCATGGCGAAGAAAAGCAAGATTGCTCGTAACGAACAGCGCAAGGTGATTGTGGCGCGTTATGCGACCAAGCGCCTCGAGCTCAAGAAGGCCCTCGTTGACCCCAACGGAACCTCGGAATCTCGCGAGGCCGCGCGTCTCGGACTGCAGAAACTTCCCCGCAATGCCTCGCCGGTTCGCGTTCGCGGACGCGACGCAATCGACGGCCGTCCCCGTGGTTTTCTCTCGAAATTCGGCATCTCGCGTGTCCGTTTTCGCGAAATGGCGCACCGAGGCGAATTACCAGGCGTAAAGAAGTCTTCTTGGTAGTCTGAAAGCGCTAAAACTTGGGGAAACTCAGGGTTTAGTACTTCATCAACAAAGTCTCAGGAGGACTCGAATGAACCGATCCGAGCTCGTTGCGGCAATCGCCGCACACACCGGACAGAGCCAGACCGGCGTTAGCGCCGTGCTTGACGCTCTTTTCACCACTGTTGCCGGCGAAGTTGCCAAGGGTAACAAGGTCACCATCCCCGGTTGGGTCGCATTCGACCGCACCCACCGCGCTGCTCGTCAGGGACGTAACCCCCAGACGGGTGCAACCATCCAGATCGCGGCGTCCAAGAGCGTCAAGGTTTCGGCTGGTTCGAAGCTCAAGGCTGCTGTCAAGTAGTTTTTGCTTTCAGAAAGGGACGGGGGAAACCCCGTCCCTTTCTCGTTGTCGGGTGGCGCTCGGTAGGCTCAAACGGTGAACCGTCAGCGCCTCCTCATTTCGCTCGCGCTGGTTCTTGCGGGAATCGCTGGGCTGTGGTTCGCCATGGAGTTGGGCGGTGCAAGCCACGCGAGTGCTCTGGGAGATGCGGGCGACTTCGTTCGCTGGGGAACCCCTCTCGTGAAAATGGCGGTGTCACTCGCTGGCGGTCTCGTCATCGGCGGTCTCGGTGTCATCCTCTTTGTGCTTCCACCGGGTTCCGCATCGGAACGAGTGCGATCGGTCGTGGTCGGCGCAGGGATTGTGTGGACTTTCGCGCTAGCCCTCTATCTCGTCTTCACGTATTTCACTGTCGTCGGAACACCAATCTCATTCGACAACGGGTTTGACGTGAACTTTGGGTTCTTCGCGACGGGAACCGACCTCGGCCAGCTCTTGCTCACCGCTCTAGCCTTCGCTGTCACGGCAACCACAATCGTCGTCATCGCCCGTCGATTCTTTTGGTTCGCCGCCGCTTTCCTTTGTGCCATCGCAACGGCGTGGCCGTTCGCAGAGATGAGCCATTCCGGCGCAACGGCATATCACGGTATCGCGATTAATGCGCTCGTCATGCACATCGCGTTTGTTTCCCTCTGGACGGGCGGTCTCGTCGCGAGCATCATCGCGATGGTGGCGGGTGCAGACCGTGCCGATACCCTTCGCCGCTACTCGTCCATCGCACTCTTATCCATTGCCGTCGTTGTCATCACGGGAGTGGCGAGCGCGATCCTTCGTCTCGGCTCGTTCGCCAATCTCGCAACGGAATACGGGATTCTGGTGCTGCTCAAGGCGGTGGGAACGATTATCCTGGCCCTTCTCGGGGTTCGGTGGAGGCGGAACATCATCCCCCATCTCGCTTCGGTGAGGGGTATTTTCGGGTTCGCGGCGCTGGAGACGGCAATTCTGGGATTCATCGTCGGATTGGCAACCGGTTTGGCGCGCACCGCACCCCCGATTGAGCAAACGCTAACGGGCCCGATGACTCCGGCGGAAATCCTCACGGGGCGGGTGCTTCCGGAACCGTGGACCTGGGCCACTGCGTTGACGTCCTGGAACCTGGACCTTCTGTGGGGCATGTTTGCGCTGTTCACCACCGTTTTCTATGTCTGGGGTGTTGTGCGTTTGCGCCGCCGCGGTGACTCGTGGCCAATACACCGCACCATCAACTGGATCGGTGCAATGGTGGTGCTCGTCTACGCGACAAGCGGCGGTGTCGCCGTGTACGGCGAATTCCTCTTCAGTGCCCACATGATCGAACACATGCTCCTCACGATGCTCATCCCTGTGGGAATCGTCCTTGCCGCGCCCGTGACACTCGTCGCTCGCGCGATCGAGGTGCGTCACGATGATTCTCGCGGAATGCGCGAATGGTTTCTCGGGATAGTCCAATCGAGGTGGATTGGATTCGTCGGCCACCCGCTCGTGTCAACGGTTGTGTTCGCGATGTCACTCATGGTGTTCTATTACTCGCCACTCTTGTCGTGGGCATCAACCACGCACCTCGGACACGAGTGGATGATTCTGCACTTCCTGCTGTCCGGCTATCTGTTCGTTCAAGCGCTCATCGGTGTTGACCCGTCACCTCATCGAACGTCGTACCCACTTCGAATGATTCTGCTCATGGCGACGATGGGTTTCCACGCGTTCTTCGGACTGTCGCTCATGACGGGCAAAGCCTTGCTGTTGCCAGAATGGTTCGGCGCAATGGGACGAACCTGGGGCGATTCACCTCTGATCGATCAACAAGTCGGTGGCGCTATTGCGTGGGGAATTGGGGAACTCCCGACACTGATCCTCTCGGGGGTGGTTGTCCTGTCGTGGATTCGATCCGATGAGCGCGAGGCAAAGCGAACGGATCGCCAGGCCGCGCGCGACGGCGACCTCGAACTCGAGAGATACAACGCGATGTTGGAAAAGTTACAGAACAGGAAAAACTCTCGCCCGAGCTAGTGAAACCATTTCAGGGGTGTGTGAGATAGTGATTTTATGAAAATTTTTCGGGGCACACGAGCTGCGTCAGCGGCAGGACTTTTCGCAATAGTTTTAGCGGCGGCCGTCCCGTCGACCTTCGGAACCGCGGACCGCGCCGAGGCAACCGCTCCGACCATTCACACGCACAGCGTCGTTGCGTCGGGGTTCGAAACGGTGAAGAGTTCGTTGGTCCCGTCACAAAAGAGGGCGTTTCTGAAGTACGTAAACGAACACCCAGGTGTGATCTCGTTGACGTGCACCGGCTACGCGGGCTACAACTATCTCAACAAGCCGAGCGGAACCATCAAGAAACTGGCCGTTGCGCGCGGCCGAAAGGCGTGCGACTACGTTAACCAGCAACTTGATTCTCCAGCAGAAACCGTCATTCGTGGCGTGACCTCGACGAGCCAGGATTCCTCTGTGCGCAAAGTCGTCGTCCGATTCAGCGTCACGGAGGAATCCGTGTATCGGTTCTCGTGGAACTATTCGGATGACGGAACGATCTATGTCGGACCCTCGTATACCGCCTCGATTATTGACTTCATCAACCTGCCACCCATTCCCGAAGATGGCGTTGCGGGCGATGTCATACCGGGTGATGATGCGTACGGTTACGCCGAGTTTTTCGACGCGGGCGGAGCCGCGTATTTCGGAGGCTGGTGCACCACCCCCGACGGAACGGGAACGATGTACTGGCCGGGCTCGGGCACGATTCTCCCTGATGTTGGCCCCGGAGTCCACACGCTGTACGCGATTTACAGTCAGGGATAGCTGGCGCGGGGCGCACGCCCCTGGGAAATTGCCAACAATCCCGCCACGCCTCCCTGTCGCGGCGTTGTCGGCAGGTACTCTGGAGAACCCGACGAAAGGCTGTCCCTGTGTTTGAACTCACGCCCGAACAGTCGCGCGTGATGGACATCATTGAGGGAACCCGCGAACACGTTTTTGTCACGGGTCGCGCTGGCACCGGGAAATCGACCCTGTTGCAGGAATTTGTTGCGCGAACGTCGAAGTCGCTGGTGATCGCGGCCCCGACCGGGGTCGCCGCCTTGACGGTTGGTGGCCAGACGATTCATTCGCTTTTCCGGCTTCCGATCGGTCTCGTCACCGACCACACCAAGTTTTATCCACTCTCGGACGACGCCCGCGTGTTGCTTCGGCGAATCGACACCGTCGTCATCGATGAAATATCCATGGTGCGGTGTGACCTGCTTGACGGGCTCGATCGTCGACTTCGCGCAACTCGTGGTCGAAAGACGGAACCCTTCGGTGGCGTTCAGGTCGTCATGTTCGGCGACCCGTATCAACTGCCGCCCGTTCTCAAGGAGGGTCCAGAGAAGCAATACCTCATGGACAATTACCGGTCACCCTGGTTTTTCGATTCAAAGGTGTGGGGGGAAACCGACCCCCGTGTGGTTGAACTCACCGACGTTCAGAGACAGGACGAGGCGGACTTCCGCGACATCCTCGACCGGATGCGAAACGGCGCGATGACTTCGGCTGATGGAGCAGTCCTCAACGACATTGGTGCGCGCCGCCCGATTCCCGAGGGAACCGTGACTCTCGCCACGACAAACGCGAGCGCAAACAGCATTAACGCGAAAGCGCTCAAAGAGTTACCCGGAAAGGTCAAAGTCGCCCGTGCAATCATCGATGGCGATTTCGGCGGCCAGCTGCCCGCAGAGGAAGAACTCGAACTTAAACCCGGCGCGCGCGTGATGTTCCTGCGCAACGATTCGGCGACCGAAGGAAGCCGCTGGGTGAACGGTTCCGTCGGGACCGTGGTCAAGGTCGACGGTGCTGTCCACGTCGCGCTCGACACGGATCCGCAGAACACGGTCGAGGTTCAACCGGTCCAGTGGGAAAAGATTCAGTACACGTACGACCCCGACGAAAACAAGGTCGAGGCCGATGTCATGGCGACTTTCGCCCAGTTCCCGCTGCGGCTCGCGTGGGCCGTGACGATTCACAAATCACAGGGCCAAACCCTCGATTCCGCTGTCCTGGACTTTGGCCGGGGTGCCTTCGCCAACGGACAGGCCTACGTCGCGTTTTCGCGAATCCGAACCCTCGACGGCGTATTCCTGTCGCGAACCCTTCAACCGACCGACATCCAGGTGGATCGTCGGGTCGTTGAGTTCATGCGCACCGCGCAGGTCAACGCGTTTCTCCAATAATTTTTAGAACGGCGGGGGCTCCGGGGGTTTTGGCAAACCGAGCCGCTCGCGAAGTTGATCGCCTTCGAGCACATTCACCGCCGACACGAGAAGCCCCAGTTTCACGTGCTCGGCGAGCCCGGCGCTTCCCAACATCGTGAATCCGAGCGGTTCGCCCTTGATCGCCCCCTCGGCGGTGGATGCGACCACGACCCAGCCTGTGACGATGGTGGATGTGCCCTGCATCCCCTTGATGAAACTCGTCACCGCGTCGTCCATCGTGATTTCCATGTTCTCCGTCCACTTCCGGGGTTGGCGGAAGGTCGCTAAGGATACAACCGACCACCGACATCAAACCGAGGAAGTCAAACGATAGGATCGTTCCATGCTTCTCAGTGACCGCGATATTCGCGCCGAAATCGAATCGGGACGCGTTCAGCTCGACCCGCTCGATATGGGGATGATTCAGCCGTCCAGCATCGACGTCCGACTCGACAAGTTCTTTCGGTTGTTCGATAACCACAAGTATCCGTTCATCGATCCGGCCGAGGAACAGCCCGACCTCACGCGCGGTGTCGAAGTCGCTCCCGACGAGCCATTCATTCTGCACCCCGGTGAATTCGTCCTCGGTTCCACCTTCGAACTCGTCACGCTTCCCGATGACATTGCCGCGCGCCTCGAGGGGAAATCATCTCTCGGTCGCCTCGGTCTGCTGACCCATTCAACTGCCGGGTTTGTCGATCCCGGTTTCAGCGGGCATGTCACCCTCGAACTGAGTAACGTCGCGACGCTTCCCATCAAACTGTGGCCGGGGATGAAGATTGGGCAGTTGTGCTTCTTCCGCCTGACGTCACCGAGCGAACACCCGTACGGAAGCGACAAATACGGCAGCCGGTATCAGGGACAGCGCGGCCCGACGGCATCTCGGTCGTGGAAGAACTTCCACAAAACCGCCCTTTAATCGAGGTGTGATTCGACCAGTTGTTCGTGTTGCCACACGAGCCACGGGCTGAACGCAAACGGTGCACCTTCGATCGCTGCTCGCAGGTTTTCGGGCTTGACCCAGCGCCACTCGGCGACCTCGGCGGGTGACGGGTTCGGCTCGCCCACGATCGTGGCGGCAAACACGGGGCAAATCTCGTTTTCGACGATTCCCGACGCATCGACTGCTCGGTAGCGAAAATCGGGAAGTGCGGGGCGAATATCGCGAACCGTGATGCCCAGTTCTTGCTCGGCGCGGCGGCGAATTGCGTCATCCATGGACTCGTCGGGGCCGGGGTGACCGCAGAACGAATTCGTCCACACACCCGGCCATGTCAATTTCGACAACGCGCGACGTGTGATGAGAATCTCGCCCGCGGCGTTCGTTACGTGGCACGAAAAGGCGAGGTGAAGTGGTGTTTCCGTTGTGTGCACGGTTGCTTTCAACGCCGTGCCAATGGGGGAACCGTCCTCGGCGAGGAGGACGACCAATTCTTCTGCAGTGCTCATTACTACTCAGGCTATCCTGAGAGAGTGCCGTGCGAAAAGACCCCGCGAATCGTGTTTACGCGATGACCCGACTCGCCCTTTATAACCGCGTCGCCGAGAGATCGGCGTCGTTGGTGATTCGCGATTACTCGACTTCTTTCGGCATGGCGTCAAGGATTCTGTCGAAGGATTCGATGCGACACATCGACAATGTTTACGCACTTGTTCGACTCGCGGACGAGATTGTTGACGGTGTCGCCGTCGAAGCGGGGCTATCCATCGCGGAAGCGGGTCGCTACCTTGACGAACTCGAAGCGGACACGTATTCCGCGATGGCGACGGGCTATTCGACCAATCTCATCGTCCACGCTTTCGCGCTCACGGCGCGCGAGGTCAATATTCAGAAGGACATCGTTGAGCCCTTCTTCACCTCGATGCGGATGGACCTCACCGACAGGGTGTACACGAAGGAATCATTCGACACCTATGTTTATGGTTCCGCTGAGGTCGTTGGTCTTATGTGTCTTGCGGTGTTCGTTCGAGACGACAAGCCGGACACGGAAAAGGCGCGGATCTTGTATCACGGCGCTCGAGCACTCGGCGCAGCCTTTCAAAAGGTCAACTTCTTGCGGGACCTCGCGGCGGACGTCGATGAGTTGGGTCGCTCCTATTTCCCCGGCGTTACCATCGCGACCTTCACCGAGGACGACAAGCACCGTCTTTGTGACGACATTTCGGATGACTTGGATGCTGCCGCGCGGACTATCCCGCTGTTGCCTCGGGACGCGGCGCGTGCCGTCGGGCTCGCACACGGACTTTTCGCCCGACTCAATTCCCGAATTCGCGAAACACCCGCGGAAAGACTCAAATCGACGCGCATCCGCGTGAACGATCTCGAAAAGCTCCTCATCGCAGCGCGCGTCATTGCGCGCGGCGGAAAGTAAGGTCATGTCCCCAAAACACGTCGTCATTATCGGAGCCGGAATCGGCGGACTTGGTGCGTCCGGTTTGCTCGCCAAGGACGGATATCGCGTCACAGTGCTCGAATCGCTGCCCAATGTTGGCGGACGGGCCGGCACCTGGTCGAAAGACGGCTTCCGCTTTGACACGGGACCGTCCTGGTATTTGATGCCCGAGGTGTTCGACCACTATTTCCGCCTCATGGGTTCGTCGAGCGCAAAAGAACTGAACTTAAGCCTCCTCGATCCCGGTTATCGCGTGTTTTTCGAACCGAAAGGCTCGAACAAAGCCGAACACGTCGACATCGAGGTTGGGCGGGACAAGAACATCGCGGTGTTCGAAAAGATCGAGCCGGGCTCTAGTGCGTCTATTGGTCGCTATTTGGACTCGGCGACCGAAACCTACGAGGTCGCCAAGAAGTACTTCCTGTACTCGTCCTTCCAAAGTCTGTTGCCCTTGTTCAACCGCGAGGTTCTCGGCCGTCTGGGGACGCTCGTTCGGTTGCTCACGGGAACCATCTGGTCGTTCGTCGGTCGTCATGTGAAATCAGCCCGCGCCAAACAGATTCTCGGTTACCCCGCCGTCTTTCTCGGAGCGAGTCCGTTCAACGCGCCAGCGATGTTCCACCTCATGAGCCACCTCGACCTCGTCGACGGCGTCTTGTACGCGCAGGGCGGGTTCACCAAGGTCATCCACGCGATTCGCGACCTAGCAATCAAGGCCGGTGTTGACATTCACACAAGCTCGCCCGTCACTGGCATTACCGTCGATCGGACGAACGGAGCCAAGGCGACGGGCGTCACGTATCGCGACGCGAAGGGAGTCGAACACACCATCGAGGCCGACATCGTCGTGTCGGGCGCGGATCTTCACTTCACGGAAACCCAGTTACTTCCGGACGATCTGCAGACCTTCCCCGAAACCTGGTGGGACAACAAGGTTCCGAGCCCCGGTGCGGTGCTCATGTATCTCGGGGTCAAGGGCAAACTTCCCGAATTGCTTCACCACAGCCTGTTCTTCACCGAAGACTGGGACGACAACTTCTCCAAGGTCTTCGCAAAGAACCCGACGATGCCGAATCCCGCGTCCTTTTATGTGTGCAAGCCATCCGAGACCGATGCCGAGGTTGCGCCGAAGGGTCACGAAAACATCTTTGTTCTCGTGCCCTGCCCAGCCGATGTGACCCTCGGAAAGGGTGGCCTGGATGGCACCGGTGACCGCGCCATCGAAGAGATCGCTGATCGCACCATCGACGACATCGCCCGCTGGGCGGGAATTCCCGACTTCCGTGAACGAATCGTTCTGCGCCGCACGGTTGGTCCCGCGGATTTCCAGAACGACTTGAACGCGTGGAAGGGAAACGCTCTCGGTCCCGCTCACACGCTCATGCAGAGTGCGGTCTTCCGTGCCGGCAATATCTCGAAAAAGGTCGACGACCTTTACTACGTCGGGTCAGGAACGATTCCCGGCATCGGACTGCCGATGTGCCTGATTTCCGCAGAGGTGTTGCTCAAGCGACTTCGCGGGGACGTGTCAGCCACGCCGCTTCCGGACGTGGAAATCGTTTCCTCACTAGGGAGCTGAGTCGGCGTCTACGTTTGGATCGACGGGAGGGCACGACCCGTGAACACCACTCGCGAACTCATTTTTCGGACGCCAGCCGTGGCCGTAGCCGACGCCGTAACCGAAACCGGGATCGGCCACACCGAAATAGTCGGGATTGAACGGGGCAAGCGAAACGCACAGATCCAACCAGTTTCCGTAATGCGGGATGAGGTGCGCATAGATTTCTCCCGTTTTCCCATCTCGAACAACATCAATTTTTCCACCCGTCGGATCTAGCTTCGCCGTGTCAAATATGGACTTGATCTCGGACAGGGATTCTGACGATGCTTTAGGGTGCGCCACGCGGTATTGGCCGAGTGCATCAAGCGCGGTGAAGAAGAACAGGCGTCCGGCGTCCAGCCTGGCCACTGCCTCATCCCATGTCCATTCGTCGATTTCCGGCGACTTTTTGACGTTGTAGGTCATCCACGTCCACACCGTGAAGTGGATTCGCCCCTCACCGACGTTAAACTCAATGATTATCGGGACTGCCGTTCCCGGCAGGAGTGAGGTGCTCTTGCCCCACATTGTGTAGACCGATGTTGCCCGACCAGGGTTCAGAGCCCCGGTGTCATCCCAGGCCCATCCGATCTTGTTGACGCATCCGATTTGGGCGTGTGCTTCGTGGCCGTCAATCGGAAAAAGTGATTTCGGCGGAAAGTCGACATCGTTGGACCAGTGGGTTGCCCCCAGGGATTGGCCGAAATTGATAGCCGCCGCACACTCCTTTGCGGGGGACAGGTCCACAGTCTTTTTCACGAAATGCGCGGTGTATTCCGAGTTTTGGAAGTCGATACTGAACTGGCCACCATCGATACCCGCGAACGTATAACCGGTGGGGAGGGGGAACTTTGAGGCGGCCACCATTGCCGCCTGAGACTCAAGGTTGCTGCAGCCAACAACGAGCGGCAACGCGCTCGCCAGGACCACTAGGGCAGTTAATCGGGTGCCTAGACGCACGGATTTCCTATCAGCGAACGAACTTCGGTCGAAGTGGCAACATCAAGACGAGACCGAACGCAATCACAGCGACGATTCCCAGGATGCCCCAATAGTCAGCGCCACCGAGGGTGACGAAGTAGGCGAATAGCGCCGGCGTGATGAACGAGATGGCACGACCCGTCGTGGCATAGAGACCGAACAGTTCACCTTCGCCGCCCTCGGGCGCAAGGTGCGCGATGAGCGAACGGCTTGAGGCCTGCGCCGGCCCGACGAACATCGTGAGGAGTAGCCCAAAGATCCAGAAGGTCGACGGCCCACCGTCGTGCAGCACGAACAGCAGCGAACCCGAAATCACGAGACCTAAAAGCGAACCCACGATGACGCCCTTGGACGAGAAGCGGTCGTCCAGCACGCCACCGGCGAAGACGCCGAATCCGGCGACGAGGTTCCCTGCGATTGCAAAGAAGATGACCTCGGTGTCGGACAGACCGAAGACCTTGCCGGCGAGAATCCCACCGAACGTGAAGACGCCAGCGAGACCATCGCGGAAGACGGCGCTCGCCACGAGGAAGTAGAAGGTTTGCGGGGCGTTCTTCCAGAGGCTGGCGATTTTACGGAAGACCTTGGCGTACGACCCGAATATTCCCAGCTTGGCGTCGGGGTCGACCGCGGTGTTTTCGGGAACGAACAGGAGGACGGGCAGCGCGAAAACGGCCGACCACACCGCGGCGAGCAACGCGATGAATCGGATGTTGAGACCGAGGTCTTCACTGACACCGAACCAGTGTGTGTCTCCGAGGATGAAGCCGAGCAGAGCAACGACCAGAACGACAATTCCGCCGAGATACCCGAGCCCCCAGCCAAACCCGCTGATTCGACCGATGTTCGCGGGGGTGGAAATCTGGAGCAACATCGCGTTGTAGTTGACGTTCGCCATCTCGTAGAACACGGTGGCGACGGTGATGAGGACGAGTCCGAGGATGAAGAAATCAGGTGTTCCCTGCACGAAGAACATCGCAAGCGTCGCCACGATCACGACAAGAGTGTTGATTCCCAGCCAACGACGGCGACGGCCACCCTGGTCGGTTCGCTGTCCGACGATGGGCGCGAGGATGGCGACGACAATTCCACCAATCGCGAGAGCCCAGCCGAGGTTGGCGGTCAGCGCCGAACTCGCAGCGTTGTAGACGCGCTCTTCGAAGCCACCCATGATTGTCACGCCGGGACGGGGCTTGAATGCCGCAACGACGTCGGGGTCGATGAAGTAATCGGACACGATATATCGCGCGAACACGAATGTTGTGATGAGAACAGAGAACGCCGAGGTTCCCCAGTCCCACAGTGCCCAGGAGAGCGTCTGGATGAAGGGAGTCTTGCCTCGAGCCTGATCGACAGCGTTGTTGGTCATGGCACAACGCTAGCGCGACTTGAGTGAATTTCGCGAGAATGGAAAGCGACAATTCAAACCTGAGCGACACACGCTCAGATTTAGTCTGGCGAACTTGACAAAGTTATCCACAGGTGTCAAACTTGACACAACGCGGCTCAAGTTGTCAGTCAGACTGGCGGCCACCGCGAGACTTTCACACCAAACCGAAACATCGCCGGCAACGGCGGGAAGGAAAGACACAATGGCACGAGCTGTTGGAATCGACCTCGGAACGACCAACTCGGTCGTCGCGGTCCTCGAAGGTGGAGAACCCACCGTCATCGCCAACGCGGAAGGTTTCCGCACGACTCCGTCGATCGTCGCGTTCACGAAGGACGGCGAGGTGCTCGTCGGCGAAACCGCGAAGCGCCAGGCCGTCACGAACGTCGACCGCACGATTGCCTCCGTCAAGCGCCACATGGGAACCACATGGACGCAAGACGTCGACGACAAGAAATACACCGCACAGGAAATTTCGGCGCGTATCCTCGGCAAGCTCAAGCGTGACGCCGAAACCTACCTCGGCGAAAAGGTCACGGATGCGGTCATCACCGTTCCCGCGTACTTCAACGACGCCGAGCGCCAGGCGACTAAAGAAGCCGGCGAAATCTCTGGTCTCAATGTTCTTCGCATCATCAACGAGCCCACCGCTGCCGCGTTGGCGTACGGCCTCGACAAGGGTAAAGAGGACGAACTCATCCTCGTCTTCGACCTTGGTGGTGGAACGTTCGACGTCTCGCTTCTCGAAGTGGGCAAGGACGACGACTTCAGCACCATTCAGGTTCGTGCGACCGCCGGAGACAACCGACTCGGTGGTGACGACTGGGACGAGCGCCTCGTCGACTACCTTGCGAAGCAATTCAAGGAAACGACCGGCGTTGATGTGTCGGGTGACAAGATCGCCAAGCAGCGACTCAAGGAAGCGGCCGAGCAGGCCAAGAAAGAACTGTCGTCCTCGATGAGCGCGACCGTTCAACTTCCCTACCTGTCTCTCACCGAGAACGGCCCCGCCAACCTCGACGAGACCATCACGCGCGCGAAGTTCGAAGAACTGACCGCGGACCTGTTGAAGCGCACTCAAAAGCCGTTCGACGACGTCATCAAGGAAGCCAAGATCAAGGTGTCGGACATCGATCACGTTGTTCTCGTTGGTGGATCGACGCGTATGCCGGCGGTTGCCGAACTCGTCAAGAAGCTCGCGGGCAAAGACGCCAACAAGGGCGTCAACCCCGACGAGGTCGTCGCGGTCGGTGCATCCCTTCAGGCCGGTGTCCTCATGGGTGAGCGCAAGGACGTCCTGCTCATCGATGTCACTCCGCTGAGCCTCGGAATCGAGACCAAGGGCGGAATCATGACCAAGCTCATCGAGCGCAACACGGCCATCCCGACCAAGCGCTCCGAGACCTTCACGACCGCCGACGACAACCAGCCGTCCGTGTCGATTCAGGTCTTCCAGGGCGAGCGTGACTTCACGCGCGACAACAAGTCACTCGGAAACTTCGAGTTGACCGGTATCGCGCCCGCACCCCGCGGCGTTCCGCAGATCGAGGTCACCTTTGACATCGACGCCAACGGAATCGTCCACGTGTCCGCAAAGGACAAGGGCACGAACAAGGAACAGTCGATGACGATCACGGGTGGTTCCTCACTCAACAAGGACGACATCGAACGCATGGTTCGCGAAGCGGAAGAACACGCCGCCGAGGACAGCGCTCGTCGTGAGGCCGCGGAAAAGCGCAACGTCGCCGAGCAGATGGCGTATTCGGTCGAGAAACTCCTCGAAGAAAACGACGACAAGCTCCCCGACGATGTCAAGTCCGAGGTCCGAGCCGATGTCGATGCGCTCAAGACGGCTCTCGCGGGAACAGACGACGCAGCGGTTGACTCCGCCGTCGAGAAGCTCCAGGCAAGCCAGGGCAAGCTCGGCGAGGCAATCTATGCAAACCAGGGCGATGCCGCGACCGATGAGGAACCGGAATCGACCAAGGACGATGAGGACATCATCGACGCCGAGGTTGTCGACGACGAGGACGACAAGAAATAACCATGTCGGACAACGAACAGAACAACGACGAGCAGGTCCCTCCGACTGACGACACCGAGGAATCGGTCGAGTCAGCGGAGGAACCCAGCCTCGCGGACGAAGCCGCCGAGCAGAACGCCGAGGAACTCCTCGAGTCGATGCTCGGTGAGGTCGAACGCAACCTGGTCGAGGAATACCGCGACCGTGCCGCTCGGGCCGAAGCCGAACTCGCGAACTTTCGCACGCGCGTCGAACGTGACCGTGCCGCGAATCGCGACGCCGTTATCGCTGAAGTGATTCGCGCTGTTCTTCCGGCAATGGACGACCTCAATCGCGCCGAAGCCCACGGTGATTTGGCGGGAAGCCCGCTCGAAATCGTCGCTCAAAAGATTCGAACCGGTTTCGGCCGTTTCGGTCTGGCTGCGGTCGGCGAGGTCGGCGAAGCATTCGACCCGAACCGCCACGAGGCAATCGTCAAACTTCCCACCGAAGGCGCAACGAGCGAGACCGTCGCGGATGTCGTCGAGGTGGGTTACACGCTCGGTGATCGACTCATTCGACCCGCCAAGGTCGCTGTCGCCGCACCGGCCGAGTAGTCGAAGGAGGGACGCCCGTGGCAAGTCAAGACTGGTTCGATAAGGACTTTTACGCCGTCCTCGGCGTCTCGAAGGACGTGTCCGACGCGGAACTGAAGAAGGTGTATCGAAAGCTGGCTCGCCAGTTTCACCCCGATTCCAACCCGGGTGACGCCAAGGCCGAGGCGCGATTCAAGGAGATTAGCGAGGCCTACACCGTCTTGTCCGATACGGCGACGCGGCAGGAATACGACCAGATTCGCGCGATGGGTGGTGGCGCTCGATTCACGTCGAGCGGAAACGGCCCCGGCGGCTTCGAGGACGTTTTCGGCAACCTCTTTGGTGGCGGCGGACAGCGCGTGCGTTTCCAGCAGAACCCCGAGGACATCTTCGGCGGAATGTTCGGTGGCGGTGGTGGATTCACTGGTCAGCCGCGAACGAGTGCCCGAAAAGGTGCCGACCTCACGGCGAACATCACCATCGACTTCCGCACCGCCATTCAGGGCGGCGAGGTCAGCCTCGACATCCGCGGATCGAAACCATTGCAGATCGGCATTCCCGCCGGCGTGAACGACAAACAGAAAATTCGCGTTCGAGGTAAGGGCGAATCGTCGATGACGGGCGGAGCCGCCGGCGACCTCGTGATCACCGTCACGGTCCGCGACCACCCCGTTTTCGATCGCGACGGCGAACACCTTCGGGTGGACATTCCCATCACGATCCCCGAAGCGATTCTGGGGGCGACAATCGAGGTGCCGACTCTCGAGGGTGACCGCGTGAAAGTGAAAGTCCCCGCGAACACCCCGAGCGGGCGCGTCTTGCGCGTTCGAAATCGGGGCGTGTCCGTGAAGGGAAAACGAGGGGATTTGCTCGCGACCATCCTCATCGTCACGCCCGACCTGATTTCGGACAAGACCAAGAAACTCGTCGAGGAATTCGCGGCGCTGAATGAGGGCCAGAACCCGCGTGATCTGCTCTATGGCAAGGCGAGCCTCTAGGGGGAACCGTGTTCACAGAAGACGATCCGATTTTTTCCATCGCCCACGCGGCGGAACTCGCCGGGATGCACCCCCAGACGCTTCGACAATACGACCGACTGGGGCTCGTCTCGCCGGGGCGAACGGCGGGCCGCACGCGCCGCTATTCGATGCGCAACATCGTTCAGCTGCGTGAGGTTCAACGCCTGTCGAACGAAGGGCTCAACCTCGAGGGAATCCGGCGAATCCTCGAACTGGAAAACACCGTCACCGACCTCTCGCATCGGGTCCGTGAACTCGAATCGATGCTCGCTGACGCACTCATCTCACGTCCCGGAAGTCGCGTGTTCGCGGCCGGAACGGGAGGCGAGATTGTACCGCTTCGTGCCGGAACCCGTTCGCAGAAATCCAACCAAGTCGTCGTCTGGCGACCGTTTCCCTGGCGTGACCGCTAGAAATTAGGGAGAAAACCATGGCAAATATGCAGGGTGCTCCGTCCACCCAAGACGAACAAAAAACCGCGCTGGAGCAATACGGCGTGAACCTCACCGCGATTGCTCAAACCGGAAAGCTGGACCCGGTCATCGGTCGTGACGCCGAGATTCGACGCATCACCCAGGTGCTCACCCGTCGAACAAAAAACAACCCCGTCCTGATCGGTGAACCCGGCGTCGGAAAGACCGCCGTGGTCGAGGGGCTCGCTCAGCGGATCATCGCGGGCGACGTTCCCGACAGCCTCAAGGGCAAGGAAATCGTCTCGCTCGACCTTGCTGCGCTCATCGCCGGCGCCAAATATCGCGGCGAGTTCGAGGAACGACTCAAGGCCGTCCTCAAGGAAATCGACGAATCTGACGGTCGGGTCATCACCTTCATCGACGAACTCCACACCCTCATGGGAGCGGGCGGAGGCGAAGGCAGCGTCGCCGCGGCGAACATGCTCAAGCCCATGCTTGCCCGCGGGGAACTTCGTTTGATCGGCGCAACTACGCTCGACGAATACCGCGAATACATCGAAAAAGACGCGGCGCTCGAACGCCGATTCCAGCAGGTCTACGTCGGTGAGCCCAGTGTCGAAGACACCATCGCGATTTTGCGTGGGCTCAAAGAGCGATACGAGGCACACCACCGCGTCGTGATTGCCGACAGCGCACTCATCGCTGCGGCAACGATGTCGAACCGGTACATCACGTCACGTCAGCTTCCCGACAAGGCCATCGACCTGATCGACGAGGCCGCCAGCCGACTGAAGATGGAAATCGAATCGTCCCCCGTCGAAATCGACGAACTCCGACGCCTTGTTGATCGACTGACGATCGAGGAACTGGCACTCAAAAAGGAAAAGGACGAGGCGTCAAAGGACCGGCTGTCTAAGCTGCGTAGCGAACTCGACGAGAAGCGCGTGACGCTTGCCGAATTACAAAAGCGATGGGACGCCGAGAAGGCGTCGCTTCAAGGCGTCGGTGACCTCATGACAAAACTCAACGAAGCCCGAATCGACCTCGACCTCGCGATGCGCGAGGGGAACTACGAAAAGGCATCGAAGCTCAATTACGAGATCATCCCCGGAATCGAGGCGACCATCGCCGCAGCGGAATCGGGCGAACACGTGGGCGACCGAATGGTCAACGATCGTGTGACCGAAGACGACATCGCCTCGGTCGTCGCTGCGTGGACCGGAATACCTGTCGACAAGCTGACGCAGGGCGAAACCGAAAAACTGTTGAGCCTCGAAAAGGAACTCGCCAAGCGCCTCGTCGGACAGGAAGACGCCGTTCGTGCCGTGTCGGACGCGGTGCGCCGCAGTCGCGCGGGGATCTCGGACCCCAACCGCCCGACTGGATCGTTCCTGTTCCTCGGGCCGACTGGAGTGGGCAAGACCGAACTTGCCAAGGCGCTCGCCGACTACCTGTTCGACGACGAAAAGGCGCTCATTCGAATCGACATGAGCGAATACGGCGAGAAGTTCTCGGTCTCGCGCCTCATCGGTGCACCTCCGGGGTACGTCGGCTATGAACAGGGCGGCCAATTGACCGAAGCCGTTCGTCGTCGCCCGTATTCGGTCGTTCTTCTCGACGAGGTCGAAAAGGCGCACCCCGAGGTGTTCGACCTGCTGTTGCAGGTGTTCGATGATGGTCGACTGACCGACGGTCAGGGCCGCACGGTCGACTTCCGCAACACGATTTTCATCCTCACCTCGAACCTCGGCTCACACTTTCTCGTCGACCCCGACCTCTCATGGGAGGACAAGAAGATCGCCGTCAACGAGACGGTTCGACAGGCCTTCAAGCCCGAGTTCGTCAATCGCCTCGACGACATCGTCGTGTTCGCGCCACTTACCAGTGATGACCTTCAGCGAATCGTCGATATCACCGTCGATCGGCTCGCGAGCCGCCTGGCTGACCGGCGCCTGACTCTTGGTGTCACGCCGGGAGCTCGCGTGTGGCTGTCCGAACGCGGGTACGACCCCATCTATGGCGCACGCCCTCTTCGTCGATTGATGCAACATGAAATCGACGACCGACTCGCGACCGCACTTATTTCCGGGAACATTTCGGACGGCGATGCGGTTGTGGTTGATGTGGCGTCGGATGGCGATTCACTGACCGTTTCCCGCAACACCCCGTAACCAACGACCACCCCAACAGAAACTGGAACCATGAACAAGCGCGCGATCACCGAACACCCGATTCACGACATTTTGGCGAACCGATGGAGCCCCCGCTCGTTCGACCCCACTGCCGTCCTAGTCCCTGCTGACCTCGCGCCGGCGTTTGAGGCCGCCCGGTGGGCGCCGTCCGCGAATAACCTTCAGCCGTGGCAGTACATCGTCGGCTATCGCGGTGACGAGACCTTCGCAAAGATCGTCCAGGACCTCAGCGGTTTCAACGCGGGCTGGGCGCCCGATGCGGGCGCGCTCGTCGTCGCCGTCACCAACACCGTCACCGCGTCCGGTCGAGAAAACGCTTATGCGCGCTACGACCTCGGTCAATCCGTCGCGCACTTCACAATCCAGGCAACCGCGAATGGCCACATGACCCACCAAATGGGCGGCTTTGACGTTGACGCCTTGACAATCGCACTCGGTGTTTCCGAACCGTGGGAAATCGTGTCACTCATCGCCGTTGGCGCACTGGGTGACCCGAACCGTTTGCCCGACGATCGCCGCGAATCCGAGACCGGTCCGCGTGAGCGCAAGCCGCTCGTTGAGGTCGTTACCGGGCTTTAGCCCAACATCGCCTTGTCCATGAGAGCGAAGAGCGCGCTCTTCATCTCACCGCGGTTCGTCACGGGGTAGGGCCAGTTGATGGGCACTTCCCGCGTGACTCCGTCTTTGGTAATCGAGAACAGCCCGTGGACTTCGGTGATGTCGACGAGAGTCACGTCGGATTCGAGCTCTGCTCCGGCGAGCTTTTCCGCGATGAACCGCATGTGGTCGGCCATGGACGGGTCGTTCATGTAGTCGCAGACGCCGCGGACATCGGTCGGGTCAAGTGCCATGATTCCAATTCCTTCGGTCACACAGCACGAAGGGCAGCACCGATGGCGTCGGCGAACGCGAGCACATCGGATTCCTTCGTATCGAACGCGGTCATCCAGCGCACCTCGTTCGCCGCTTCGTCCCAGTCGTAAAAGTGGAAAGTTTCGCGTAACGACTCAATCGCGGGACGCGGCAGGCTCGCGAACACCGCGTTCGCCTCGACGGGGTGGGTGAACGCGAGCCCCGGTGCGGTTCCGTCCGCGATCATCGCGTCGAGCGTCGCGCGCAACAACGCCGCCATTGCGTTGGCGTGACGCGCGGCGTTCATTCCGAGGTCATCCGTGAGCAGCGCCAGATACTGCGCAGACACGAATCGCAACTTGCTGCCGAGTTGTCCGATCGATTTGCGCAGGTACAGCATTCCGGGGGCGACCTCGGGGTTGATGACAACGACGGCTTCGGCGCCCATCGCACCGATCTTGGTCGCACCGAAACTGACGATATCGACACCGCAGTCGACGGTCATCTCACGGAAAGTTACCCCGAGCGCCGCAGCAGCGTTCCACAACCGAGCGCCGTCCATGTGAACGACCATGCCCTTACCGTGGGCGAAATCGGCTAGTGCACGAATCTCCGCGAGCAAATAAACGCCACCCAACTCGGTCGTTTGGGTGATGGATAGAACCAGCGGTTGCGCGCGGTGCTCGAACCCGTACCCCCACGCCTCGGTCGCGACGAGTTCGGGGGTGAGTTTCGCGTGTGGCGCTTTCACGGGATACAACTTGAGCCCCGTGATGCGTTCGGGCGCACCGCCCTCATCCGTGTGAATGTGTGCGTCGGTCGAACAGATGACAGCACCCCATCGAGGCATCGAGGCGGTGAGAGCGAGAACGTTGGCGCCCGTTCCGTTGAACACGGGGAAGATTTCGGCTTTCGGCCCGAAGTGTTCCGTGATGACCGCACCGAGTTGCGCGGTGTACGGGTCGTCTCCGTACGCGCTCACGTGTCCGTCATTTGCAGCCGACAGCGCGTCGAGGATCTGCGGGTGGACGCCAGCGTAGTTGTCGCTGGCGAATGCGATGCGGTTCGGGTCGTGGAGGGTCACGTGTCTATTCTGCCGTTCGATCGTCACCAAAACATCGGGCGGTCGTCGTCCTCGTCGGCACCACCGATTTCGACGACGACGGGAACGTGATCGCTCGGTTGTTCGCCCTTACGTTGGTCACGGTCGATGAAGGCGTCCGTGACGTTCGCGGCAAACGCGGGCGACCCCAGGATGAAGTCGATGCGAAGTCCCTCGTTTCGCGGGAACGCCAGGTTCTTGTAGTCCCAATAGGTGTAGCCCTCAGGAACCCGCGGCCGAACACAGTCGGTCAACTGCATCGCGTCGAATTTCGCGAACGATTCGCGCTCGACCGGCGAAATGTGGGTCGACAACCCCGGAACCATTCGTGGGTCACCGCAGTCGTCATCGAGCGGTGCGATGTTGAAATCACCCATGATGGCGAGTCGGTCGAATGTTGACATTTCCGCCGCCGTCGACGCCCGAAGTGCCTCGAGCCAGCGAAGTTTGTAATCGAAGTGCGGGTCGTCGAGCGACCGCCCGTTCGGCACGTACAGGCTCCACAGTCGAACGCCCTCGACCGTCACCCCGATCGCGCGTGCTTCGAGGGGCGGGTCGTCCCCGACGTGTTCCTTCGCGAATCCGGGCATTCCCTCGAACCCGACGGTGACGTCGGTCATCGGGAGGCGCGAAACAAACGCGACCCCATTCCACTGCGACAATCCGTGGCACACGATTTCGTACCCAGCGGCTTCAATCGCCTCGCGCGGAAACTGGTCGTCCCGACACTTCGTCTCTTGCAGCGCGAGGACATCAATGTCGCTCGTGCCCAGCCATTCGACAACACGGTCGACTCGAGTCCGAATCGAGTTGATATTCCAGGTCGCAATGCGCACGAGAGCGAGTTTAGGCGTTCGGTAGGCTGTGGGAATGACCGACGACCGCGACCGACTCGCGTCGCTCATTCGCGACAACGCCGTGTTCTTCGGCGATTTCACGCTGACGAGCGGCAAAAAGGCGTCGTATTACATCGACCTTCGGAAAGTCAGCCTCGACCATCGGGTTGCGCCGCTGATTGGTGATGTCATGGTCGACCTCATCGCGGATATCCCCGACATCGCCGCCGTCGGGGGGCTGACCATGGGCGCCGACCCAATCGCGTCGGCCGTCCTGCACCGCGGTGTTCTCACAGGCAAGACGTACGACGCATTTGTCGTTCGCAAGGAACCAAAAGACCACGGTCGCGGCAAACAGGTCGAAGGCCCCGACCTCGAGGGCAAGCGGGTTGTCGTCCTCGAAGACACGTCGACGACGGGCGGGTCGCCGCTCGCCGCCGCTGCCGCACTCGAAAAGGTCGGTGCGATTGTGGTTGCCGTCGCTGTTGTGGTCGATCGCAGCACGGGTGCCAAGGAAATCATCGAAGCCGCGGGATACGAGTACCGTGCTGCAATCTCGCTGACCGATTTGGGGTTGCCATCATGACCGATAACGAGAAAGACGACTCCCGCGACGACGTCGACTGGCTGAAGGACGCCTTTGATCGTGCGATTCAGGGCGATAACGGCACGGCACCTGACGCAGCGCGCCCGGCCGCGAGCCCGTTCACGGCACCGACGCCCGTCGAGCCGCCAACGCCCGTAGCGCCACCCGAGCCCGCAGAGATGCCGTCGCACCGTCACGATCTCGACCTCGATTTTGAAACCGACAACATGCCACCCGTCACGTCGTTCGAGCCGGTTGTTCCTCTAGAAAATCCACTGCCCTCCGTCGCGACCGATTACCCGCCGACGGAGGCGATTGATGCGGTCGACCTTCCGGTCACGGCGGTGCCGGCGGAAGCAACCCCCGCGGCGTCCAACACAACGGTGACCGACGAAACCGCGGGAATCGACCGCCTCGACGCATTGTTCAGCGCGGCCGACAGCGCGTCGGCCACGACGGCGGATACCCCGACCGCGCCGGCGACGGAGCCCGCTGCGAAGCCCGGAATTTTTGGGAAAGCCGCTTCCCGCACACCACGTGAACCTCGTGAACCACGCGACCGAACATCTAACCCAGCGGACCAGGCGAAATTGCGCCAGCGATTGGTGATGGTTGTGGGCGTCATTGTTATCGCCATCATGTCGATCGGCGCATTCCTCGGGGGCGTTACTGTTGCCACGCCCGCCGCGATTCCAACGGCACAACCGACCGATACGCCGACGGCACCGACGGCCCTGCAGCCGCCCGGCGAATACGCGTTTGATGAACTTTTTGGCGGAGAATGCATCGACCCATTCGACACGGCGTGGGCCGCGACCTTCACCGTTGTGGACTGTGCGACTCCCCACGCCGCTCAGTTGGTGTACTCGGGCGATCTTGCGGTCGACGAGGCGTACCCGTCATTTCCCGGCGACACCCACGTCGGAAATGCCGCGATGGCGGGTTGCTCGGAACAAGGAGTTCTCGATCTCGCGAAAGCAAAGACCTATCGCGATCTGCTCATGTCGGCGGCCTACCCCGTGACGTCCGAAGCGTGGGATTCGGGTGACACTCGCTACTTCTGTTTTACGAACCTCTCGAGCGGTGAATTGCTGACGGGAAGTATCGCCGGGGACGGGGTCACGCCAGGCGTGGCGCCAACTCCGGAACCGACCGCGAGTGACTAACTCCCAACCGTGATTCCATCACCGAGACGGCGTCATCGGATTGGTCAACGAGAACGACGTTGCGACCCAGTTCGGCCGCCGCTTCACCCGTTGTTCCACTGCCGGCAAAAACGTCGAGGACCCAATCGCCTGGTCGGCTGGATGCCGCAATGATGCGCCGCAATATTCCCACCGGCTTTTGCGTCGCGTAGCCCGTCTTTTCCTTGCCCGTCGGGGACACAATCGTGTGCCACCACACGTCCGTTGGAAGTTTCCCCCGTGCGACCTTCTCCGCGGTGACCAGCCCCGGAGCCATGTACGGCTCTCGGTCCACCTCCGTCGAGTCGAAAAAGTAGGTCGCAGGGTTTTTCACGTACACCAGAATCGTGTCGTGCTTGGTCGGCCACTTCTTGGTTGATTTCGCACCGTAGTCGTAAGCCCAAATGATCTCGTTGAGGAATGCACTGCGCCCGAACAGCGCGTCCAACGCCACTTTCGCATAGTGGGCTTCTCGATAGTCGAGGTGCAGGTACAGGGTTCCCGAATCCGCGAGAACCCGATGTGCCTCGACAAGTCGGGGCTCCAGGAACTCCCAATAGTCTTCGAATTCGTCGTCGTATCCGTACAACGTTCCCTTGACGGTCTCGTATGACGCGCCACCGAATCCGGTTCGCGCGCCGCCCTCGGTGCGAACGGTTTTCATGGACCGACGCTCTTGGCGTCGTCCGGTGTTGAACGGGGGGTCAAGATAGATGACCTGGAACGCGCCATCCGGCAATGCCCTCAATACGTCGAGGTTGTCGCCCTGCACGATGTGGGTTTCGATCATTCCCCTAAGTTAACAGAGTGACGGAAAAGGAACAGGATTCGGCGACGCCGGAACTCACGACTCACGGCGTCGGACCGTGGATTGGCGACCGACCGACCGATCCGAGATACGACCCCGAGCTTCTCGAGCTGGGCGACACTCGCAACGTCATCGATTCCTACCGATACTGGACGATGGAGGCGATTGTCGCGGACCTCGATTCCAAGCGTCATCGTTTTCACGTCGCGATCGAGAATTGGCAACACGACCTGAACATCGGGTCTATCGTGCGAACGGCCAACGCGTTTCTCGCGAACACCGTGCACATCATCGGCCGGCGTCGTTGGAACAAGCGTGGCGCGATGGTCACGGACCGATATCAGCACGTCATGCACCATCCGACAATCGATGACTTCCTCGAGTGGGTGCGCGCGCACGATCTCTTCGTCGTCGGGGTCGATAACGTCGCCGATTCGGTGTCGATTGATGCCACGTCACTGCCTGAATCGTGCGTTTTGTTGTTTGGGCAAGAAGGCCCCGGACTGTCCCCCGAAGCCATTGCCGCGAGCGACCTCGTGGTTGAAATCGAACAATTCGGTTCGACGCGATCGCTCAATGCGTCGGCCGCGGCGGCCATTGTCATGCACGCGTGGGTTCGGGAGCACGTAACAGCCAAACGGTAGACTGGGCATGTTCGCCGATCGAAGGATTCGACATGCCCGCAGTAGTCATCGTTGGCGCCCAGTGGGGTGACGAGGGCAAGGGCAAAGCGACCGACCTCATCGCGGGGCGCATCGACCACGTCGTGAAGTTCAACGGTGGAAACAACGCCGGTCACACCGTCGTCATCGGCGACGAAAAGTACGCGTTGCACCTCTTGCCGTCGGGAATCCTGACGGAAGGCGTCGTTCCCGTCATTGCCAACGGTGTGGTGATCGACCTTGAAGTGCTGTTCGAAGAAATCGATGCTCTCTCGAGCCGCGGGATTGAGGTGTCGAAACTTCGCGTGTCCGCGAACGCCCACGTCATCACGTCGTATCACCGCACTCTCGACAAGGTGACGGAACGCTTCCTCGGCAAGCGACAGATCGGCACAACGGGTCGCGGAATTGGACCCACCTATGCCGACAAGATCAACCGTGTCGGAATTCGAATCCAAGACATTTTCGACGAGGGCATCTTGCGTCAAAAGGTTGAGGGTGCTCTTGACCTGAAAAACCAACTCTTGGTGAAAATCTACAATCGCCGCGCCGTCACCGTCGACGAAATCGTCGACGAACTCGTGTCCTATGCCGACCGACTTCGCCCGATGGTGTGCGACACCTCGTTGCTGTTACACGAGGCGCTCGCGGACGGCAAAACGGTTCTCTTTGAGGGCGGCCAGGCCACGATGCTCGACGTCGACCACGGAACATACCCCTTCGTCACCTCGTCAAGCTCGACGGCCGGGGGCGCATCGACCGGTTCTGGAATCGGACCCAACCAGATCTCGCGGGTCATCGGAATCGTCAAGGCGTACACCACCCGCGTCGGGTCAGGCCCGTTCCCCACGGAACTCGACAACGACGAGGGCGAGCGGCTTCGACAGGCCGGTGCCGAATTCGGCACCACGACGGGTCGCCCGCGCCGCTGCGGATGGTACGACGCGCCCATAGCCCGATATTCCGCCCGCATCAACGGAATCACCGATTTCGTCCTCACAAAGCTCGATGTCCTCACGGGACTTGCGGAAATCCCGGTGTGTGTGGCGTACGAGGTGGACGGAGTCCGATTCGACGAGATGCCGGTCAACCAATCCGACTTCCACCACGCCACGCCCGTTTATGAAACATTCCCCGGGTGGACCGAGGACATCACGACCGCCCGAACGTTCTCGGACCTGCCGGCGAACGCGCAAGCCTATGTTCGCGCCATCGAGTCGATGTCGGGGGCGCGGTTCTCGGCAATCGGTGTTGGGCCCGCTCGCGACGAAATCATCGCGATTCACGACCTCATCGACTAAACATCCAAGGTTTGTCCAAGGTTTGGCTAAACCCGAGCCATGGGGCGAAACGCCGATTTACACTGGGAACATCGAACAGAAAAGGTTTCCCATGGCACGTCGGCAGGCATTCGCAGTCGCGGCAATTGGCGCCATTGCGATGTCGGCGCTCGCCGGATGCGCGGCTGCTGTCCCGACCGAGTCGATGAGTGTTCTCGCGGGAAACGAAATTTTGACCGCCGATCTCGGCTCTGACGTTACGGCGCGAGGCGTTGTTCTCGCCGCCGTTCTCCTTGTCGCTGGCGACATTGACAAGGCCGTGAAGAACGGCGTGGTGACGGAATCGGAGGTTCTCGAGGCCCGTCACGCCATCGCGGACGGCACTCTGGACATTTGGCGTCAACGCGTCGACGCGGACGGAGCGACGCCGTGATCCGCCGCCCTGTCGCCCTGACCGCCGCCGTTATCGGCGCCGTCGTGTTCACTGGATCAACCCCCGCGCAGGCAGCCGATCAGAACGCGGTGAAACGAGCCATCGTGACGACAGTGCTGACCAATCTTGGCGTTGCGCCCACGGATGCGCTCATCGGAGAACTCGTTCGCGATATTCCGCTTGACGTCTTGAGCCCGTCACTCGTCACGCGGGTCGGAAACTCGCTGGATAAATCGAGCGACCCGACGCTCGTGATTACCCAAACCGTTGATGGTAACGGCGATGGAATCCCAGACCCCGACGCCGCGATGAACCACGAGACCGAAACCTCAACAGAGGATGATTCCAGCGGTGATTCCGCCAATGGCGCTTCCACGTCGGCCGGATCGGGAACCACACACAAGCCGCAACACAATTCCCAGGGCAACGGCGACAACGCGAACGGCAATGGCGGTAATTCCGGTGAAGATTCCGAGTCAGGCTCTGGTTCTGGTTCTGGTTCTGGATCGGGTTCAGGCTCAGGCTCAGGTTCCGGGGACGATTCTGGTGATGACTCGGGCGGCTCGTCCGGCGACGACGAGGACAACTAAAGCTCCCCAGGGGTGGGGTGACACGCGCCCGACTGCATCCGATGCAGTCGGGCGTGATGCTTTGTAGGCTGAACCCATGGACGAGAAAACGGCGAGCGAACTGCGCGATTTGCGGCAAAGCATCGACAATGTCGACGCCGCACTCATCCACATCCTCGCCGAAAGGTTTCGATTCACACAGCAGGTTGGGCGCTTGAAGGCTCGCGCGGGGCTCCCGCTTTCGGATAAGTCACGTGAATCCGAGCAAATCGAGCGGCTCACGACACTCGCTCACGAGGCTCATCTTGATCCTGTTTTCGCCGAGAAGTTCCTCAACTTCATCGTTGCCGAAGTCATTCGTCACCACGAAAAAATCGCCAACGACTCGCAGTCATAAAATTCGGGATTCGCCCACAGTTTCTGCCGCGTTTACCCGAATTCCACGTAGCTTCCGCACACTAGGCCTATGGTTGCAACGCGTCCACGCTATGTCCCACTCGAGGGGTGGTCAATCTCTCTCGAACCGATGACGCATGAGCATTTCGCTGACCTCTTCGCCGCGATTGCACACCCTGTTGTTTTTGAACAGGGCTTTGGAGGTGGTCTTGCCAACCTCACGACGGACATCGGGTCGTTTTCGGAATGGGCGTCCAAACACTTCAAGTTTGACTCGTCACACGTGTACGCGATTCGCGCGAAATCGGGACCACTTGAGGGGGCGATCCTCGGAACGACAACCCTGGGTGACTTCGACGACGAGCGCGAACACACGCACATTTTTTCGACGGCGTTCGCCCCGCATGCATGGGGAACGCCGGTCAACGTGATGACTAAGTACCTGTTGCTTGACCGCGCTTTCACTCACGGTTACGGACGCGTTCGCATTCAGGCCGACCTCATGAACCACCGCTCGCGCAGAGCAATCGAAGCACTGGGAGCGCAGTTCGAGGGGGTCATTCGACGAGACAAGCAACGCGCCGACGGCTCCTGGCGGGACACCGCACTGTATTCGATCCTTGTCGACGAGTGGCCGTTGGTCGCCGAGCGTCTTGAACGGCGAATCACCGACAAGGCGTTTGCGTATCCCGAGCCCGCAACCGTCGTCCCTATCGGGTAGTTACGCGGTCACACCCTTTAGGTTTGCGTACAACTTGTGCGCCGTCTCGATGCACTGGTCAATCATTCGTTGTTGTCGTTTTACGGTGACGTATTTCGGTCCGACCCATGCGGGGACGAATGCCCCGTCCGGGCTTTTTTCGCGAAGCATCCATGCGAACACGCATTCTTCGGCGCCCGTGACAAACAGTTGCCATTGGACTTGGCGCTTGTAATAGATCGGAACCCAGTCGTACGAACCCCAGTCGCGACCCGTCGTCTTCACTTCGACGATGGTGTTGTGATCGGGGGACAATCCGTCGGGAGTGGCCATCATCCACTCCGCTTCGGTCGACGCGATGAGCCAGTCGTTGCCGGCGATGTCGAAACGCTCAGCCAACTTGTCGATGATGTTCGACTCCTGGTCACGCCCGAACGCCATGAAAGCGTTGTCGGCGATCGGGCTCGGGTCCATCATCTGACCGACGACCTCGGAGAATCCCTTGTCATCGTGGGCCTTGCCGACCATGGTGGCCGTCACGCCCGTCGCGCGAACCCGCAACCATTCGTCGCGGTCAGCGCTCTGAACTAAAAATCTGGATTGGTCAATCATCTCGATCCTCCGTTGGTCTCAAGGTTAACGCTGAGCACCGTCGCGAGTGCGGCGCACACACGGGACTAACCCCCGACCACCGGCCCGAAGTGAGCGGGGAGGGTTCCTCGGTGGACGGACCGCAATTCGTCGATAGCAATCGAGAACTGCTCCTGAACCTCGAGCTCGCCCGATCGTTTGTCGGTCACCCCAACTCGTAAGACAGGAACGTTGCGACCGTCGCAGAGCCCACGGAACTTGACGTCGTCTTCGCGGGCGACGGAGACGAGCGCGCGCGCCTGAGTCTCTGAAAACAGTGCGGCCGTTGCGTCGACACCGTCACGGGCGACAATTTCATCAATCCACACGCGGGCACCGACTCCAAATCGCAAGACTCCATCGGCAACAGCACGAAGGAATCCGCCCGTCCCGAGGTCAACTGCGCAGGTGACGATTCCCTCGTGAGCAGCGGCGCCGAGAAGTCCTGCCAGGTCTTTCTCTGCGCTGAAATCGACGTGCGGCGGAATGCCACCGAGGTGGTCGTGGACAGCACCGGCCCATGCGGACCCGCCCAGTTCGTCGGCCGTTATCCCGAGCAGGTACAGGTTTTCACCCTCGTCCTGCCAACCCGACGGCAGTCGGCGGGCGACGTTGTCGATCGACCCCAGAACAGCCACAACGGGCGTCGGGTGAATTGGCACATCGCCGGTCTGGTTGTAGAACGACACGTTTCCGCCGGTTACAGGAATTCCCAGTTCGAGGCAACCGTCCGCGAGCCCCTCGACGGCACGAGCGAACTGCCACATGACCTCAGGGTTCTCTGGTGACCCGAAGTTGAGGCAGTCACTTACGGCAAGGGGTGTTGCCCCGCTCGACGCGACGTTTCGGTAGGACTCGACCAGCGCCAGTTGCGCGCCGACGTAGGGGTCGAGTTGGCAGTATCGACCATTTGCGTCGGTCGCGAGGGCGACCCCGAGGCCACTCACTTCGTCAATGCGAATCATGCCGGCACCGTCGGGCGTGTGCAGGGCGGTGTTGCCCATGACGTAATAGTCGTACTGGTTGGTGATCCAGTCGGTGTCTGCCTCGTTAGGTGATCCGAGAATCGCAAGAAATTGCTTCTTTAGTTCGTCACCGTTGGTCGCACGTGCAAATTTCGCCGGCGAATCCGCCTGCAGCGCATCGAGCCACGAGGGGTATTCCATCGGACGGGTGTACACCGGTCCATCGATCGCGACGGTGCGCGGGTCGACATCGACAATGGTCTGACCCTTCCACTCGATAATCAGTCGGCCGGAATCGGTGACCTCACCAAGGACGCTCGCTTCGACGTCCCACTTGGTTGTCACCGCGAGGAACGCGTCCAGTTTGTCGGGTCGGACGATTGCCATCATGCGTTCCTGGCTCTCGGACATGAGGATTTCCTCGGCAGTCAGAGTTGGGTCGCGCAACAACACGTTGTCCAAAGTGATGTGCATTCCGCCGTCACCGTTGGCGGCGAGTTCGCTCGTTGCACAGGAAATACCTGCGGCACCGAGGTCCTGAATCCCTTCGACGCAACCGCCCGCGAAAAGTTCGAGGCAGCATTCGATGAGGACCTTCTCGGCGAACGGGTCCCCAACTTGAACGGCGGGCCGTTTGGTCGGACCGCCCTCGGCGAACGTGTCTGAGGCAAGGATGGACGCGCCGCCGATACCGTCGCCACCAGTGCGGGCACCGAAGAGAACGACGATGTTTCCGACGCCCTTTGCGTTCGCGAGGTGAAGGTCTTCGTGACGCAGTGCGCCGACGGCAAGGGCGTTGACGAGCGGGTTCGCCTGATACACCGGGTCGAACCACGTTTCGCCGCCGATGTTGGGCAGCCCGAGACAGTTTCCATAGAACGAGATGCCGCTCACTACACCGTTCACGACACGGGTCGTGTCGGGGTGGTCAATCGCGCCGAATCGCAGAGCATCCATGACTGCAACGGGACGCGCACCCATCGAGATGATGTCGCGAACGATCCCGCCGATGCCGGTCGCGGCGCCCTGGAACGGTTCGATGTATGACGGGTGGTTGTGGCTTTCGATCTTGAACGTGACCGCCCAGCCTTCGCCGATGTCGACAACCCCCGCGTTTTCGCCTATGCCGACCATAAGGTTCTTGGTCATTTCGGCGTTGACCTTGTGGCCGAACTGGCGAAGATGCACCTTCGACGACTTATACGAGCAGTGTTCCGACCACATAACCGAATACATCGCCAGTTCGCCGCTCGTCGGTCGTCGACCGAGAATGTCCCGAATCTGCTGGTATTCATCAGGCTTGAGCCCGAGCAGGTGAAACGGTTGGTCCTTCTCGGGAGTCGCCGCAGCATTCTCGACGGTGTCGGGAATCGGTTCAGTCACGGGGTCTCCTGGTTACGAAAGAACGGTGGCGGCGAGAACCGACTGGAACATGGCGAGCCCGTCCGTTCCGGACGACATCGCGGCGGGGGTGTCGGGGCCGAACCCGGGTTCGACGGCGTGCTCGGGGTGAGGCATAAGCCCGACGACGTTGCCGCGAGCATTGCGGAGCCCCGCGATGTCGTTCAGCGACCCGTTCGGGTTGACCTCGAGATAGCGGAACGCGACGAGCCCGTCGCCCTCCAGTTGTTTGAGCGTCTCGTCGTCGGCGATGAATCCGCCCTCGCCGTTCTTCAGCGGGATTGTGATCTCTTGACCCTGCGTGTATCCGCTCGTCCACACCGTGTCGACGTTTTCGACACGCAGTTTCTGGTCGCGGCGAATGAACGCGCCGTGGTCATTACGGATTAGTCCGCCGGCGAGAAGGTGCGCTTCGACGAGGATCTGGAAACCGTTACAAATCCCGAGAACCGGCACGCCCTTGTTCGCGGCGTCGACGACCTCGCTCATGATGGGCGAGTGGGCGGCGATTGCGCCACAACGCAAGTAGTCGCCGTACGAGAATCCGCCGGGAAGGACGATCGCGTCGACGCCGTGCAGGTCGTGATCCCCGTGCCACAGGGAAACGGGTTCGCCCCCAGCGAGTTTGATCGCGCGCAAGGCATCGCGGTCGTCCAGCGACCCGGGGAACGTGATGACGCCGACGCGCACGTTAGTCCGCCACGCGAATCGAGACGACATCTTCGATGACGTCATTCGACAGAACGTCTTTGGCGACCTCGGCAATGTGCTCAAGAAGCTTCGGTGTCACGTCGCCGTCGATGGTGATTTCGAAGCGTTTTCCGATGCGAACGTCGGTTATTTCACCGTCTCCGAAACGTTGGAGCGCACGAGCCGTCGCTTTTCCGGCGGGGTCAAGTAAAACTTCTTTCGGCATAACCTCGACGATGACTTTCGGCACACTCACTCCTCGGTTGGTGGGCGAATTCTGCCTTCAGTCTATTGGCGCGCCAAGGCCTAGGGAGCGAGGTCAAGTCGAACGACGTTGCCCCAGGTTAGGTGAGGGCGGTTAGACGAGAAATGAGTTCGCGATATCGCTCCGCGGTCTGCGCAACGATAGCCGCGGGCAGGACGGGTGGCGTGTCAGTCTTATCCCAGTTCGCCGACAACCAGTCGCGAACGATTTGTTTGTCAAAGGAGTCGAGCCGGTCCGGGCCACCCCCGGCATATGTGGCGGCGTCCCAATAGCGGCTCGAATCCGAGGTGAGAACCTCGTCCGACAGGGTCAGTTCGCCCGTCTCGCGATTCCGACCGAATTCGAACTTGGTGTCCGCGAGGATGAGACCCCGCGATTCCGCAACTCCGCTCGCGCGGCGGAAAATCGCGAGGCTCGTTTCGCGCAATTCGCGAGCCGTGTCCGCGCCGACCAACTTAACCATCTGGTCATACGAGATGTTCTCGTCGTGCTCACCCACGGGAGCTTTGTGCGCGGGGGTGAAGATGGGCTCAGGCAGGCGGTCACCGTTGGTCAACCCCGCGGGCAGCGGGATTCCGCACACGGTTCCCGATTCCTGGTATTCGACCCAACCGCTACCGGCGAGGTAGCCGCGAACAACACACTCGACGGGGATCATCGCGAGCGTTCGCACGACCATGGCGCGGTCCGCGACCCCGGCGGGTGCGTCGATGTCCATCACGTGATTGGGGAATTCGGTCAACTGATCGAACCACCAGCGTGACAGTGCGGTGAGCAACGCGCCCTTCCCCGGGATGCCCGGCTCGAGAACGTGGTCGAACGCCGAGACTCGGTCACTGGCGACGAGCAGCATCGACGGGGACGAGTCCAGGTCGGTTTCGGTTTCGGGTATGTACAAATCGCGCACCTTGCCGGAATAGACGTGGCGCCACCCCGGAATCATCATTGGGCGACTCGTTCGGCGATGTCCGTCCGAAAGTGGGAACCTTCCAACGTGATCCGATCGAGCGCCATGTAGACGCGCCGACGGGCGTCGACGAAGTTGGCACCGTGAGCGATGACGGTCAATACGCGTCCGCCGGTCGAAACGAAACCGTCGCTGTCGCCGTCCCTCGCCGTGGCGGCGTGAGCAATCGAAACGCCGGGGACCGCGAGCGCGTCGGCCAATCCGAGTATCGGCCGGCCCGTCACGGGGGACTCGGGGTAACCCTCACTCGCGAGAACGACGGTCACGGCGACGTCGTCGGAAAAGACGGGTTCGGGGGCGGACGCGAGGCGACCCGTTGCGGTAGCCAACAGGAGTTCGGCGAGCGACGACTCGAGCCGTTCGAGAACGACCTGGGTCTCTGGGTCACCCAAACGCGCGTTGAACTCGATCACGCGGACACCCTTGGGCGTGACAATCAGTCCGCAATACAGCAACCCAACAAACGGGGTTCCACGGCGCGACATCTCACGAATCGTCGGCTGAGCGACGGTTTCGACGACCTCGTCGACGAACCCCTCCGGCAACCACGGCAGCGGTGAATAGGCGCCCATACCGCCGGTGTTCGGGCCCTCATCGTTGTCGAATGCGCGTTTGTAGTCCTGGGCGGGCGACAGCGGAACGACCGCGTCCCCGTCGGACAACACGAAGAGCGACACCTCGTGTCCGTCGAGGAACTCTTCAATGAGAACCGCGTCCTGATGAATGAAAAACTCGGCGTGGTCGTGAGCGGCCTTGCGGTCGGTCGTAACGATGACACCTTTGCCGGCAGCGAGTCCGTCGGCCTTGACGACGTAGGGCGCACCGAATTCATCGAGTGCGGATTCGACTTCGGCCATTGTTGTTGCCGACACCGAACGACCCGTTGGCACACGGGCGGCATTCATGACTTCTTTGGCGAAGTCCTTCGAGCCCTCTAATCGCGCCGCGGCCTTGTCCGGCCCGAAAACGGGAATGCCCGCTTTCCGCAATTCGTCGGCAACGCCAGCAACCAGCGGTGCTTCGGGACCGACGATGACAAGTTCGATGTTCTGCTGAGACGCATACTCGGCAATCAATGCGCCGTCCGTCGTGTTGAGTGAAACCGTCTCGACCACGTCCGCAATTCCGGCGTTCCCCGGGGCGACGACGATCTCGTGAGCGGCCGAGTCTCGTAACAGGGCGTTGACGATGGCGTGCTCTCTGGCACCGGACCCGATCACGAGTATCTTCACGTGAAAACCCTACCTTTGCCGCTGCTAGCGTGTTGGGCGTGCCCCTTCCCCGTATCGACGCCGAACGTGGCCGAGCCGCGATTGCGGAAGTTCGGGCGGGGTCGGGCGCTCGAGACGCAATCGCCGTCGCCGTCCGCTTCATCCTTCAGGAGTTCGCCCGCATCGCACCGGGGAAATCCGTCGAAGTGCGAGTCCCGCCGCACGGAGCCGTTCAAATCGTCGAGGGGCTCGGTCATACGCGAGGGACACCGCCGAACGTCATCGAACTCGACGCGGCGACGCTCGTGGCGCTCGCGGTTGGTGACGAGACATGGGATGCAGCAGTTACACGGGGCGCGGTTCGAGCGTCGGGTACTCGAGCAACGCTGGCCGAACTCGTGCCCCTCATCGGACTGAAAGAATAGGCACATGACTAAAACCGACGTCACCATCCGCCGCGCTCCTCGAATATGGTCGTTCATGGTCACCGGTGCGTTTGTGGGCATTATCGCCGCCGCGATCGTGACGGTGTCGTCTCCTATCGACCCCGCCGTCGGATTTTGGCCGACGTTCGGATTTTTCGGAATCTTTGCGTTCGGTTTAGGGCTTGTGCTCGGCGGGCTCGTCGGTGTCGCGATCGACGCCCGAACGAAATCGTCCCGCGGTGTTGCGGAAATCACCGAAACAAAGAAACGCGCGACGAAAGCGCGGAAGCGCGCGAACTAGGACGACTGGTTCTCTTCGACCCAGCGCAAGTATTCGGGGGTGACGGTTCCCGTCACGTAGTCTCCGGTGAAACAGGACATGTCGAGCGCGCTGACCTGACTTCCCTCGACGATCGCTCCGTACATGTCGTCGACCTCTTGGTAAATGAGGTGGTCGGCACCGATTTCCTGCGCAATCTGTGGGATCTTGCGACCAGCCGCAACCAATTCGGCACGATTCGGCATGTTGATTCCGTAGACGTGAGGGAAACGCACGGGCGGGGCGGCGGACGTGAACGTGACCGAGTTCGCGCCCGCGTTACGTGCCATATCGACGATCTCGCGTGAGGTCGTGCCGCGAACAATCGAGTCATCGACGATCAGGACGTTCTTGCCCGCGAACTCTGACGGCATCGCATTGAGTTTTTGACGAACGCCCTTGGTTCGCGCCTCTTGTCCCGGCATGATGAACGTTCGACCGACGTACCGGTTTTTATAGAAGCCCTCGCGGTATTCGATGCCGAGCTTTCGTGCGACTTGAAGTGCGGCCGGACGCGACGAGTCGGGAATCGGCATGACGACATCGATGTCGCCCGCTGGCGCCCACTTTGCAATCGTGTCGGCAAGTCGGTCACCGAGGCGCAGTCGGGCTTCGTAGACCGAGATACCGTTCATGACCGAGTCGGGACGCGCCAAATAAACGTATTCGAACGAACAGGGGATGAGGACCGGGTTCTTTGCGCATTGGCGTGACACCATTTCGCCGTCCTGAGAAATGAAGATGGCTTCGCCCGGTTCGACGTCGCGAACGATGTCGTAACCACCGGCCTCGAGAACGAGGGATTCACTCGCAACGACCCATTCGGCCCCCACGAGTCCCGCGTCGCGACGTCCCAGGATGAGCGGACGAATGCCGAACGGGTCGCGGAACGCGAGCAGCCCGTGCCCGGCGATGAGGGCAATCGATGCGTACGATCCCGCGACGCGCTCATGAAGCCTTGCGACGGCGTCAAAGATGTTGTCAGGCGAGAACTTTTCGGCCGTCGTCGCGGCCTGCAGTTCGTGGGCGAGGACGTTGACAAGAAGTTCGGTGTCGGAATTGGTGTTGAGGTGACGGCGGTCGTCTTCGTTGAGTTCCCGCGTAAGTTCGCGGGTGTTCGTCAGATTGCCGTTGTGAACAAGGATGATCCCGTACGGCGCGTTGACAAAGAACGGCTGGGCTTCCTCTTCACGTGCGGCATTTCCGCGCGTCGCATATCGAACGTGACCGAGCCCGACGTTCCCCAAGAGGCTGCGCATGTCGCGCGTTCGAAATGCTTCCCGAACCTGGCCCTTTGCCTTGGCCATGTGAAGGGTCTTGTCTTCACACGTCGCAATCCCCGTCGAGTCCTGGCCGCGGTGCTGCAACAGCGCGAGCGCGTCGTAGACCTGCTGATTGACGGCGGTGGAGGAGACAATTCCGACGATGCCGCACATGACGAGGCGCACTCCTTCGGGTGAATGTCGGTGCCACTCGGCTCCGCGTTCATTCTCTCACATCGACGAGAGGGCGGGGTCGATAGAATTGCCCAATGACGGCGTCCAATTCGTATTCCGCGGCCGGTGTTGACACCGAAGCGGGCGACAGGGCCGTCGAGCTCATGAAAGCGGCCGTCGCTGCAACCCACGGGCCCGACATCCTCGGTGGGGTCGGCGGATTCGCCGGACTCATGGACGTGTCGTTCCTCAAGGACTTTCGGCGACCGATACTCGCAACATCGACCGACGGCGTCGGTACCAAGGTCGCCATCGCGCAGGCACTCGACGTGCACCACACCATCGGCCACGACCTCGTCGGGATGGTCGTCGACGACATCGTGGTCGTCGGTGCAAAGCCGATGCTCATGACCGACTACATCGCGTGCGGCAAGGTCGTTCCGGAACGCATCGCCGACATCGTGCGCGGAATCGCGGAAGCGTGCGCCCTGACCGGAACCGCACTGGTCGGCGGCGAAACCGCCGAACACCCCGGGCTCCTGGGCGAACACGACTACGACGTTGCCGGCGCGGCCGTCGGCGCCGTCGAAGCGGACGAGATGCTGGGGGCCGACAAGGTCGAGCCCGGTGATGTCGTCATCGCGATGGCATCGAGCGGACTTCACTCGAACGGCTACTCGCTCGTTCGTCACATCCTCGCGAATCGCAAACTGGCGTTTGACCAGACCGTTCCCGAATTCGACCGCGTTCTTGGCCTCGAATTGCTTGAGCCGACCCTCCTCTACACGACACCGCTGCTGGAGTCGATCGCCGAGCACCCCGGCGCAATTCACGCTCTGTCCCACGTGACGGGCGGCGGAATCGCGGCAAACCTCTCGCGCGTGTTGCCGACGGGCGTGTGGGTCGACCTTGATCGTTCGACCTGGAGTCCCGCCCCCGTGTTCCGCGTCCTCGCCAACTGGGCGGGGGACTCGCTCGAGTCGACCGAGGGAACCTGGAACCTCGGCATCGGAATGCTCGCGGTCGTGTCACATGAAGCGGCGAGCACGCTCACGCGCGAATGGACCGCCGCGGGAATCGACTCGTGGGTCGTCGGTCACATCTCGGACCGCGAGCACTCGTTGGACGGCTATGTCACGGGCGCAAAGGGCGTCGACGGCGGAGCCGTGCGCCTGGTTGGCGCTTACGCCGACTGAGCCTCGTCGTCCGATTCGTCGGTTTCGCCCTCGACCGATTCCGTGGCGTCACCCGGTGTCGCGTATTCGGGCCACTTCGCCAAATCTTCGTCGAGGCGAGGGTTTCCGCCCAATTCCGACTCGAGTTTCGTCAGGTCGGTGTCGGGACTGAAATACTTCAGTTCGCGTGCAACCTTGGTGTGCTTCGCTTTTTGACGGCCGCGGCCCATAACGGACCCCTTTCCCTCACACATTTCGCCTCACCGGCGATCGTCGTGTCCGGGGCGTCAGACGTTCAGAATATCACGACCCGAGCATCAGACCGATGGAGATATACCCAAGTCCCGCGACAATGATTCCGACGACCACCTGCGACGTCACCATGATGGAACCGACGCGAATCTCACGACGCTCGATGTGTTGCGCCGCGGTCACAACGAGAGTCGAAAAAGTCGTGAGGCCAGCAGAGAACGCGAGGATGAGTGCCGCGACGGTCCAGTCGAGTGCGTGAACCGCGAAGGCGCCGGCCGCACCGCCGACCGCGAGACTTCCCAGCGTGTTGACCGCGAAAAGACCCCATGACCACCCTCCGGGGCGAACGACGGACATGACACCGAATCGAACGAGCGCCCCGAGCCCACCAGCGAGCACCTGCGCGAAAATCCACCAGCCGTCGATCATGCGGATACCCCCGAACGGCGAGCGCCGAGCCGAAGACCGACAATCGCGCTGACGAGACCCAAGATGATGGATCCGATCGCGTACGACCCCATGACAATCAGTGGCCCGACGCCGTGGCGGACAATCGGCACCGCGACATCGAGCGAGATGGCGGACAGTGTCGTGAATGCTCCGAGGAAGCCGGTCGTGACGCCCAGCCTCAACCACGCCGGCACGGACCGCATTCCGTGGCCGATGAGAAACCCCAGAACGAACGAGCCGACCAGGTTGACGAGAAGGGTCGGGTACGGCCACCAATAGTCGTCTATTTGCCCCGCTACGAGGGTGATTCCGATTCGAGCGGCACTCCCCGCGAGTCCACCGATGAAGACGGCAAGAACGGACTTCACAGAGGTGTGCACACACGCCAGCGTACCCGTGTCAAACCCTGAGAATTAGGCAGTTAGGCTATCCCTATCGACACCAAAGGAGTGCCAGTGTCCGTAGTTCCGCTCTTCCAACACGATGACCATCGTGACGAAGTCGTCGAACGCTGGGGCGCGAAGGCGTGGAACCAATCGTCGTCGTGGTGGAGGCAACTCGACGCGATCGGGCGCGAGGCGTTCCTTGCCGAGGGTGTCAATCTCAAGGTCGAATACCTCGATGCCAAGGCGGCGGGTCTTTCCGTTTCGGACGATGTCGTTGTCGCCCTCGTCCTCCGTCACCGTGCGTGGATCACCCAGGGTTGGGGAGGAATCGAGCCGACCCTCGAACAGTTCATCGGCCTCGGACAGATGTATGTCTCTGACGAGAGATTTGCTCGTCACTACGGCGGCGTTGACGGAGCGAGCTACGTTCGCGATGCCATCGTCTCGTGGGCCACATCGCCCACCCAGATTTAGGCGCGGCCCGTCGGGCGCGCTGACACGAATAAAAGGAATGACCCCATGCACCGTTTAGCAGATTTCAGCCTCAAGAACCGCGCGCTCATCGCGCTCGTGACCATCGTCGTTGCGGCGTTCGGTGGTATCGCGATGACGCTCCTCAAGCTCGAACTCATTCCGTCCATTACGTTCCCCCAACTCGTCGTTGTCACGAGCTACCCCGGTGCCTCTCCGGTCATCGTCGAAAAAGAGGTCTCCACCCCGATCGAAACCGCGATTCAGGGAGTCAACGGACTCGAGTCGACAACCGCGACCTCGCAAAACGGCCTCTCTCAGATCACGGCCGCGTTCACCTACGGCACGAGCCTCGAGACTGCCGAACAAAAGGTGCAGCTCGCCATCAACAAGATTTCCAGCCTGCTTCCATCCGGCGTCGAGCCGCAGGTGATTGCCGGGTCCTTCTCGGATATCCCCATTCTGCAAATGGCGGTCACCAGCGACCTACCAGCCGACCAACTCAATCAGGCCCTCAAAGACATTGCGGTCAAGGAATTGACCAAACTCCCGGGTGTTCGTGACGCGAGCGTTTTCGGTGCAAACGGTGAGCACATCGCCATCCTTCCTGACGCTAAGAAACTTGCCCGACTCGGGCTGTCCAACGCTGATATTCAGACAGCCTTGCAATCCGCTGGCGTCAGAATCGGTGCTGGAACGATTCAGTCCGACACGGGTGAACTCTCCATCGTTTCGGGAACGCCTCTCGCGGGAATCGCCGATATTCGTTCCGTCCCCGTCGCGCTTCCTTACAAGCCCAAGGCTGTTGCCACTCCGACAATTCCGAAGCTGCCGACGATCGCGGTTCACCCGCGTGCGGCGGGTACCTGGGCGTGGGATGAACTCAATGGTGGCGAATGTATTGAACCGTTCACCGACGCAACGGCCGATTCATACACCGTCGTTGACTGTAGCTCGACCCACTCGGCGCAATTGGTTCGCGTTGGCGACCTGCGTAAGGACGCCAGCATGCCGATCTATCCCGGCGACTCGGCCATCGGCCTCGTTGCGACGGGTGCCTGCTACAAGTCCGGAATCATCAAGGACTCGGCATATGTCTCGTACCCAAGCCTGACGTCGTCCGTTCACTACCCGACGAGCCAGACCCAGTGGAACAAGGGCGACACGTTCTATTACTGCTTCGCTCACACGACCCCGATTTCGTCCACCATCACGGGAAGTGTCGCCGGCAAGAAAGTGACGACCGTCGTTCCCGCGACCCCGAGCGCATCGTCGAGCCTGTCGTCATTCTCGGCGGCCACCCCCGCAACCCCGACGAAGCCTTCCGTGACGACAATCGGCGCTATCGCCAGCGTGTCCGTACAACCGGACACCGTGACGTCGATTTCTCGAGTCAACGGCCAGCCGTCGTTGACGCTCGCGATTACCAAGAAGGCGGACTCCAACACGGTTGATGTGTCACGCGCCGTCCGCGCCGCGCTTCCCGGAATCACCGATCTGCTCGGAAACGGAACCAAGGTCACGATCGTTTTCGACCAGGCTCCGTTTATCGAAAAGAGCATCGAATCCCTGACCACCGAGGGACTGTTGGGTCTTGGCTTCGCCGTCATCATCATTCTCATCTTCCTGTTGTCGATTCGATCGACGCTCGTCACGGCGGTCTCGATCCCGACGTCGCTCCTGTTGACATTCATCGGAATGTGGGCGAGCAACTTCAGCCTCAACCTCCTCACCATTGGTGCGGTCACCATCTCGATCGGACGAGTGGTCGATGACTCGATCGTTGTGGTCGAAAACATCAAGCGTCACCTGTCATTGGGTGAGGATCGCATGACCGCGATTCGCACCGGCGTGAAAGAGGTCGCCACCGCGGTGACCGCGTCGACCATCACGACGGTCGCCGTCTTCCTTCCGCTCGCGCTTGTCAGCGGGCTTTCGGGTGAATTGTTCAAGCCGTTTGCCGTCACCGTCACGCTCGCGCTTCTCTCGTCGCTGTTCGTTTCACTGACGATTGTCCCCGTGCTCTCGTACTGGTTCCTTGCCGGTTCGGGCAAGCGGGCGAAGCGCGCGGCCAAGCCCGAGGGCAGCGATGTCTTGCAGCGCGGATACCGACCGATCGTTCGTTGGACAATCCTTCACCCGCTCGCAACCATCCTCATCGCCATCCTGACGCTGGGTGGAACGCTCGCCCTTGCGCCGCTATTGAAGACAAACTTCGTCGGCGGCAGCGGCCAATCGACGATGACCCTTCGCCACTCGACGCCGGCGGGCCTCACGCTCATGGACCGAGCCGCTGTCGCGGAAAAGGTCGAACAGAAGCTGCTCGAAATCCCCGGAATCGAAACGGTTCAAACGTCAATTGGTGGCGGAAACTCCTTCGCGGCATTCAATGGCTCGGCCGGCGACATCACGTACCAAATTTCGATTTCGGACACCGTGCCGGCCGAACCGGTTCGCGCCGAGGTCACCCGCGATCTTGCGACCATCACCGACACCGGAACCATCGTGTCCGCTCAGGGTGGCGCTTTCGGGTCCGGAACCATCGACATCACCGTCAAGGCTCCGTCCGAAGAGACCCTCAACACCGTGACGGCGGACATTGCTCAAGCCGTCACCGCGACAAAGTCGGCCGATAACGTGACGACGTCACTGGATGAAAAGCAACAGTTCATCTCGGTGGAAATCAAGCGAAAGGCTGCAGCCGAGAACGCGCTCTCTGAAGTTCTCATCGGCCGTACGCTCGCCGGACTCATTGCACCAAGTGCCATCGGTCAGGTCGTCATCGACGACGTGACAATGGACCTCGTCATCGAGACCAAGAACGCGCCTCAGACGCTGTCGGAATTGACGTCGTACAAGTTGACGACGCCGCTGGGAACCAAGGTTCGCCTGTCGAAGGTTGCGACAATTGGGATCAGCGAAACCGCGGCATCACGAACGACCGAACGCGGTGTGCTGTCCTCAACCGTCTCGGTCACGCCGTCGTCTGACAACCTGAGCGCGTCGACCGCGGCGGTCACGACCGCACTGGACTCGGTCACACTTCCGTCGGGAACAACCGCGACCATCGGTGGTGTCTCGCAGGACCAGATCGAGTCATTCCAGCAACTCGGGCTCGCTCTTCTGGCCGCGATTCTCATCGTGTACGTCGTGATGGTGGCAACATTCAGGTCGCTGCGTCAGCCGCTGCTGTTGCTCGTCTCAATCCCGTTCGCGGCAACCGGCGCGATTGGACTGCAGATCGTGTCGGGAATTCCGCTCGGAATTTCGTCGCTCATCGGTTTGCTCATGCTCGTGGGAATCGTAGTTACCAACGCAATCGTTCTCATCGACCTGGTCAATCAGTATCGCGAACGCGGTCAAACGGTTGTTGACGCGCTGCTCGATGGAACCAGTCGACGTGTTCGCCCGGTCCTCATGACAGCCCTGGCCACCGTGTTTGCACTGACACCACTGGCGACCGGAATCACCGGAAGCGGCGGAGGCTTCATCTCGCAGCCGCTCGCGATCGTGGTTATCGGTGGACTACTGTCCTCGACGATACTCACGCTCGTCGTTCTACCGGCGCTGTACTCGCTGGTCGAAGGTGCGAAAGAGCGTCGCGCGGCACGCCGCGCGCGAAAGGCCTAGGGCGCGGGAGACAAAACCCACAACACCTCGGCGGTGTCCGTTGTCGACGGATTTCGCCAGGTGTGGGGCTCTCGTCCACGAAAGGTCATGGCGTCGCCGACGGTGAGGTGGTGGGTGGACGGCCCCAAGACGATGTCGAACTCGCCTTTGAGCACGTAGACGAACTCAATTTCGGTATCGAGCGCGTACAGCTCGTCGCCACCCGAACCTTTCGGTTCGACGATCGAGTGCAGGACCTCGATGTGGGCCTGGGAACCGGGCGACAGCAGGTATTCGCGAACGTCGATGCCACCCCAGTTGATTTTTGCACCCTCGCCGGCGCGAACGATGGCACTCGTTGGGGGCTCAAATAGTTCACCCACACGAAGCCCCAGCGCCTCGCACATCGACACGAGCGATGCAACAGACGGTGACACCTGATCGCGTTCCAGCTTGCTCACGAACCCCTCGGTGAGCCCCGCGGCCGCGGCCACCTGGCCGAGCGTGAGTCCGCGCGCAAGACGCGTGGCACGAATGCGCCCGCCGATGGGAAGCGCTTTGTCGTTGACCTGCTTCGCCGTGCGGCGGATGATTCCGGCCATCGTTAGCGAACTTCCATCGCGACGGCGCGAACTGGTGCACCGTCGATGCCGACAAACTTCATGGGCAACAGCGACACGAGCGGGTCGGGGAAATCAACGGATTCGAGATTGCAGAGGTTTTCGCTGATGATTCCGTCTGCCCTCGCGATGAGGTGATGAGCGGGAAAGCCTTCACCGGGGTGATCATCGTCCGGTGTTTCGTCAATGTTTAACGCATCGAGACCGATGGTTCGGACACCTCGATCGAGAAGGAACGAAACCAATGCCGCGTCGAGGAACGGGTTGTCAAAGTACGACGGTTCACCGTAATGACGCGCCCAGCCGGTGTGGACGAGGACGATGTCACCGGCGCGGGCTGAGTCTGCATCGCTACGCACGGAATCGAGCGTGATTCGTTCGCGCGCACCGATGCCGTCACAGTGAAGGATGACGCCCCTACCGACAAAACGGTCGAGCGGAATCTTGTCGATCGTCGAGGTTGCGTCGTCGAAATGGAATGGCGCGTCGACGTGGGTGCCGGACTGACTCCCCATCTGAACGGACACAAGGTTGAACCCGTCTTTCGCGATCGTCGCATGTTGCGCAATGTGGGGGACAGGGTCTCCGGGGTACACCACCGTCTGATCCGTGATTTCTCGGGAAAGGTCTACGACGCGAACTATCTCCATAAGAAAAAACTATTGCCTGAGAGGCAAGAAGGGAATAGCATGGCGACACATTGTTCCCCAACCTTTTCGAGAGGACATCAATGAGCAACGTTGCTCACAACCCCAAACCGAAACTGACCGAAATCGAAGGTTTCGGCATCGACACCATCCCCGACGCCGACCGCACGTCGACGCCGTGGGACCTCTTCCGAATCCAATTCGGTGGCGCGAACACCTTCGCGACCGTTTTGCTCGGAACATTCCCCATTTTCTTCGGACTGTCCTTCTGGGAGGGCGTCGGCGCTGCGGTGCTCGGTGTTCTCGTCGGAACGCTGTTCCTCATTCCGATGGGATTCTTTGGCCCCCGCACGGGAACCAACAACGCCGTCGCATCGGGTGCACACCTCGGTGTGACCGGACGTATCGCCGGTTCCTTCCTGTCGCTCCTCACTGCGATCGCGTTCTATTCGATCTCGGTGTGGGTTGGTGGTGACGCACTCGTCGGCGCATTCGTGCGCCTGTTCGGTGCGACCGACAGCCCCACGTTGCGTATCGGACTGTACTCGCTCATCGGGCTCATCGTCATCGTCGTCGTTGTCTACGGCTACCAGTTCATGTTGTTCGTCAACCGCGTCGCGGTCTGGGCGAACACGGTTCTCATGCTGTTGGCAATCGTCGCCTTCGCCGGTGTCTTCGACCCCTCGTACGCAGGACCGGGCGAGTACCTTCTCGGTGGCTTCTGGCCGACGTTCATCCTCGCGGCACTCATCGTCATGTCGAACCCCATCTCGTTTGGTGCGTTCCTCGGTGACTGGGCTCGCTACATCCCGAAGGGAACCTCGAACGGCAAACTCGCCCTCGCGACCCTCGGCGCGCAGCTGATGACCCTCATCCCGTTCATCTTCGGTGTCGCTACGGCGACTCTCATCACGGGCGGCGACTACGTCGTTGGCCTGATCGGTGTTGCGCCGGAGTGGTACGCGTATCTGATCATCATCGTCGCTTTCGTCGGTGGACTGTCGACCGGAACAACGTCGCTGTACGGAACGGGACTCGACTTCTCGTCGGTGTTCCCCAAGTTCAACCGCGTTCAGGCGACTATCGCCATCGGTTCGGTTGCGTTCGTCTTCATCGTCGTCGGTCGTCTGTATTTGGACCTCCTCGGTGCGGTGAACGGTTTCGTTGGCGCGATTGTCGTTACGACGACCCCATGGATGATCATCATGGCCATCGGATACTGGAACCGCCGCGGGTGGTACAGCAACGAAGACCTCCAGGTGTTCAACCGGGGCAAGAAGGGTGGCCGCTACTGGTACTCCAACGGAATCAACTGGCGTGCCATGGTTGCGTGGGTCGTCTCGGCGGTACTCGGACTCCAGTTCGCCTACTACCCTCCGATCATCGAAGGTCAGTGGAATGGGGTTGCGGGCGGTGTCGACTTGAGCCTCATCGTCGCCATCCTGTCGGCCGCCGTGCTCTACATCGGCGCGTTGGTTATCTTCCCCGAGCCCGACTATGTGTTCGGCCCGAAGGGCCCTCGCATTGGCCGCTCGGTCAAGTCAACAATCCCGCCCGTACGTTAGAAAGCAGTTATGACCAGTCCCGTGCCTCGCGATAACGCGGGAGACAAAGTTGGACAGGTCGACGCGACGGTGGTGCCCCGGTTCGCCGGGGCACCAACCTTCGCCCGACTTCCCCGACGCGACGAAGTTGCCCGTGCCGACATTGCGGTGGTGGGTATACCCTTCGACGCCGGCGTGAGCTATCGCCCCGGCGCGCGGTTTGGGCCAAGTCACATTCGCGAATCGTCGCGGCTGTTGCGCCCCTACAACCCGGCCCAAGACGCGATGCCGTTTGCGCTCGCGCAGGTCGTCGACGCCGGCGACCTCGGCGTCAATCCCTTCGATATTGCCGAGGCGATCGGTCAGATCGAAGTCGGAATGGATGAACTCACCGCCGACGGCACCAAGGTCGTCACGCTCGGCGGCGACCACACCATCGCCTACCCAATCCTGAAGTCCCTGCACAAGAAGCACGGACCCATCGCCGTCATTCACTTCGATGCTCACCTCGATACGTGGGACACCTACTTTGGCGCACCGTTCACCCACGGCACACCGTTCCGGCGTGCGAGCGAAGACGGTTACCTTGACCTCACTGGTTGCTTGCACGTCGGCATTCGCGGCCCGCTGTACTCCGATACCGACCTGTCTGACGACACCGCCCTTGGTTTCCAGGTGTTGCGTTCCACGGATGCCGACGAACTGGGCATCGACGAAATGATCACGCGAATGCTTGCGCGGGTCGGAGGCCGACCGGTGTACGTCTCGATCGACGTCGACGTCATGGACCCCGCATTCACGCCGGGAACGGGGACGCCCGAAGCCGGCGGACTGTCCAGCCGCGAGATGCTCCGCCTTGTTCGCGCATTGTCGGGTGTCAACCTTGTAGGCGCAGACATTGTCGAGGTCGCCCCGGCTTACGACCACGCCGAGATCACCGGAATTGCCGCCGCGCACCTCGCTTATGAACTCATCACGGTTCTTGCCCGGAGGATGTCATGAGCGCAGTCGATGAGGTGCTTGCCGCGGCGGCGAAAATCGTGGAGGATTTCGGCCACCATCGAACGTCCGATTATTTTGCGGGATTCGCCCCGGACGCGACGTTCATGTTTTACACCCACACCGAGCGACTGAACTCGCGAGCGGATTATGAAACGCTGTGGGAGTCATGGGAAACGAACGATGGTTTTCGAGTTCACGGATGCCGTTCGCGGGATCAGCGCGTTCAAGTTCTTGGTGACACCGCCGCGGTGTTTACTCACTACGTTGAGAGCGCAATTGAATTTGGCGGCGAAGTTTCGACCATCAATGAACGCGAAACGATTGTGTTCGAAAAACGTGACACCGCGTGGTTGGCAGTCCACGAACACCTGTCTCCGGAAACCGCCGAATAAACGCATTGTTACGACTGTGACGTAACACAAATGTGCCCTTTGCGTCTCTTTTTGTAGTGTCGAAACACGACCTCACTACTCACTAGGAGACATCATGGCGCGTATCTATTCGGACATCACCGAGGCATTCGGCAACACTCCACTGGTCAGACTCAATCGTGTGACGGACGGTTCCGAAGCGACCGTCCTCGCCAAGCTCGAGTTCTACAACCCCTCCTCGAGCGTCAAGGATCGTCTTGGCGTCGCCATTGTTGACGCGGCCGAGGCCTCGGGCGCACTGTTGCCGGGCGGCACTATCGTCGAAGCGACGAGTGGTAACACGGGAATTGCGCTTGCCATGGTCGGAGCGGCACGCGGGTACAAGGTTGTTCTCACGATGCCCGAGTCGATGAGCATCGAGCGACGCGCTCTGCTCAAGGGCTTCGGGGCGGAACTTGTTCTCACCCCCGCACCGGAAGGCATGAAGGGTGCGGTCAGCCGCGCCGAACAGATCGCCGCGGAACGCCCCGGAGCGGTGCTCGCTCGCCAGTTTGAAAACGAAGCGAATCCCGCCATCCACCGAAAGACGACGGCCGTCGAGATTTGGAACGACACCGACGGAGCGGTCGACATTTTCGTTGCGGGTGTTGGAACGGGAGGAACGATCACGGGAACCGGTCAAGCGCTCAAGGAACGCAAGCCGGGACTCACGGTTGTAGCCGTCGAGCCCATCGAATCTCCGATCCTGAACGGCGGCGCTCCGGGGCCGCACAAGATTCAGGGAATCGGCGCCAACTTTGTTCCCGATGTTCTCGACCGTGACGTCTACGACGAGGTCATCGACGTGTCGATCACCCAGGCGGTCGACACAGCCCGTCGCCTTGCGCGCGAGGAGGGGATCATGGCGGGTATATCGTCCGGAGCCACCGTCTGGGCCGCTCTCGAATTGGCAAAGCGTCCCGAGAACAAGGGAAAGACAATCGTTGTCATCGTTGCCTCCTACGGAGAGCGGTATCTGTCGACCGTGTTGTTTGAGGGTATTCTCGACTAAGTGACTCCCCTCCAACGAATTCGCGAGGACCTCGCGATGGCATTGGACCGCGACCCCGCGACCCGCTCCCGTGCGGAGGCCTTTTGGGTTCTCTCGGGTTTACACGCGGTCTGGTGGTACCGGATGAATCACATGTTCTGGAGATGGGGTTGGACATTTCTCGCCCGATTCCTCGCACAGATTGTTCGCTGGTGGACGCTAATTGAAATCCACCCAAGCGCAACCATTGGTGACCGTTTGTTCATTGATCACGGTGCTGGTGTCGTCATCGGCGAAACGGCTATCGTCGGTGACGATTGCATGTTTTATCACGGAGTAACGCTCGGAGGTCAAGGGGACGTCAAGAACGGTCGTCGCCACCCCATGATCGGAAACGGTGTTGTTATCGGAGCGGGAGCAATAGTCTTGGGACCTATCACCGTTGGCGACAACGCCAAGATTGGGGCAGGTGCGGTCGTGATTGCAGATGTTCCCGCGAATCGAACCGCGGTCGGCGTCCCCGCGCGAGTTCTGCCCGCATCGGGATCGAAGGAACGTTCGTGATCAAATTCATCACGCGGGTGTTGTTCCCACCACTCATACGTTTGTTGTTCGCGGCCAAGGTCATCGGCAGAACAAACATGCCCGCCAAGGGCGGGGTCATCCTCGCGAGCAACCACTTGTCCTTTTTCGACTCGGTCATCATCACTCTGTTATCGCGGCGCCCTGTGTCATTCCTTGCAAAGTCTGAATACTTCACGGGAAAGGGCTTCAAGGGCTGGTTGTCCCGAAAGTTCTTTGAATCCATCGATGCAATCCCCGTGGACAGGCGTTCGGCATCAGCGGCGCAAGACGCGCTCGACGCAGGACTTGAGCGGCTCGTCGATGGCGAATCCTTTGCCATGTATCCCGAGGGAACACGGTCGTTGGACGGTCGCTTATATCGGGGTAAGACGGGCGTCGCGTGGCTCGCGCTGACGGCCAACGTTCCGGTGATTCCTGTTGCGCTGACGGGCACGGACAAGATTCAACCGGTCGGATCAAAAGGCATCCGCCTCGCGAAATTACGTGTCGAGTACGGCCAACCGATGGACCTCTCGGTGTATGGCGAGGCAACGAGCGGCAAAGCTCGGCGGGAGGCGACCGACGCCATCATGGTTGAGATCCAAAAGATGTCTGGTCAAGAATTTGCCGAGGTCTACAACGAGAAGCCAGCAACCACCGTCAAAGCAAAGGTCAGACGTCTTTTCCGGGGCCGGGCTCCGCTGACATAGCATCAAGTTCCGCCCGGACCGCGTTCATGTCGAGCCCACGCGCCTGGGCGATGATGTCCTCCAGCGCCGCTTCGGGGGCTGCTCCCGCTTGGTTGAAGAGCAAGACGCCGTCACGGAACATCATGAGCGTCGGAATCGACTTGATACCCGCCATCGCTGACAGTTCCTGTTCGGCGTCAGTGTCCACCTTCGCAAAGGTGATGTCGGGGTGTTTTTCGCTCACGCGCTCGAAAATGGGTCCGAATTGACGACACGGACCACACCACTCAGCCCAAAAATCTACGAGGACAAAGGAATTGTCTGCGGTAATGGCAGCCTCAAAATCCTTTTTGGTGAATGCGACGGTTGACATGGTTCTCTTTCTCTTCGGCACTAATCCTAAATCGCCGAGTCCAATCGATTATTCCCACGCGCGGCGATGAGGGCATCCACGGTGACACGAGTGTCATCCCGAATTTCCCAGTTTGCGCACAACTCGTCGTACAACGCCATACCCAACCCCGCCGAAACTGCGCCGACGGGTCCACCGTTGTTGATTGCGGTAACGCGAATAGTTTCCTTTGACTCTCGCTGAATCGAAATGTCGATGTCCGTCGCGTGGCCGTGTCGAATGGCATTAGAGATCATCTCGATTGTGACGATCTGAATTGCTTCTCCAACATCCGGGGTGTTCGCAATGTCGGCCGCGACCCGGTCGTCTACCTCCAGCGAGATGTCGCACATCCCCGACCAAAATGCGATGGTGTCCTGAATGATCTTGATTGCGTCATCGGAACTTGCCGGTTCGACATAAATGGAATCGAGAACCGATTGCAATGTCGTCAACACGTGCGTCGTTTCGCGTTGTGACAGTTTCCCGGTGCCCGACCGCACGAGCTGCTGCTCCGCGCTCAACCTCGATTGAACGGACGAGTGCAACAGATGGGTGAGGTGACGTTGGTGCAACCACGCCCGGCGGCGCGCTTCCGAAAGCTGCAACGTCATATCAACGCGGACGTCATCGAGACGGGCCAGTTGGTTTCGGCTTGAATAGGTGCCAAGGACGATCAACTGATACAGCAAACCCAGCAGGACGCTTCCGACAACACCAAGAACCCATGGGTTGAAAGGAAAGTCAGGCGGTAAAAACAACTGACGATTGATGAGGTGGGCCGGAATCCACACAACGGCATGAATGGTTGCGACAACGGTTATCGCGACGCTCGGGTGAGCCGTTCGATTACCGAGAGCGAATCCTGCACCTCGCAAGAGGGCATAGTAAATCGCGCCGACCGTCACCGTCGCCCCGAGCGCTGGCCAGAAGGGCAACATGTCTAGGAGCACAGTCCCCGTGCCGAGAAATGTGCCGATGGCGGTGAACGTCGGATTGAACTGCTCGCGTATCGGTGGATTGTCGGTTGGTACGACGAGTTGCCGTGCATGGCCGGGCACCACAGGAATTGTCGAGCCCGTAGTGGCGAGATCATGGCTGAGAGGTCGAATGACGCCAGTCACGAGGTTCCCTAGGTCAGTGCTCAGCACTCGCCGGGAAACGTTCCCGTCCGAGATTGTGGACCTAATCCGAGTGATGGCGGGCCGCAGCGTGGAATCGATCTCGGCGATTAGGCGTGCCTGACTCGATTTGATGTCGGAAAGAACCCGGTCTCGATTGTGTTCCGTGGTTGAAATGTCGTTCCGGGTCGTTGTCCGAAGTGTACGGGTAAGACTGATACGGCGGAGCACGAGTGAAAGGAGTGCCAGGACAATCGGCAGACTGATTGCGCCGAGAATCAGGCGCGAGAAAAGGAATGATTGCCTCTGAAAATCCAACGTGTCGATGACGATGGAAACCAATGCTCCACGGGTGAAACCGAGGAGGGACAGAACTACGATGACACGAAAGGGTGAACTCTTTACGGACTCGGGCACCACAATCTTGGCGATAAAAATGAGAGCCACCGCAGTGAGAACGGACATCGCCGCAATCCCCATTGCCACGACGAGGGACGGGTTATCGAGCCGACCTAGTTCAGAAGCCGTTACCGGGATGAAGGTGGCTAGAGCGTAAAAAATAATTGTTGCGGTCCTGAACGGCCATTCCGTGCCGAGGACATCAATAAAATCGCGGGGCCGAACGAGAGCCTCGTTGCGCTGGAGCCTATCGACCATTCAACTGATCCCAATAGAGTCGGGCGAGTTGAACCCGCGCACTGGGACCGGGTGCGATGTTGGCCGCAATCATCATGCGCGACAACAATCGCTCGACCGCGCGAACCGTCGTCGCGCGCTGAGCGGCAATCTCGTCGTTTGTCATTCCTTCAGAGACAAGCTTGAGTACCCCAATTTGTGTGTCAGACAACAATTCGGTCGGGGTCGTCGATTCGACCGGCCGCCGCGCGATTGATTTCCCGTCGAGTGCTGCGGTGACCGCGTCGCGAAGAGCGCTCGCCGAACTGATCTCTGTCTTGACGATGTAGGACGCGTCATCGGGAATCGCGGCCCAACCCTTTCCTGTAATCCGTGGATCCGCAAGGTTCGTGATGAACACGACTCCGATTGACGGATTTTCAACGCGGGCACGCTGGACGATGTCAATGCCGGTCGGCCCTATGCCAAGGTCAATATCTGCGACCACGAGATCCGCGGCATTCTTCTTGATTGCGGTGATTGCGGAAAGGGCATCGCGGCACTGCACAACGTTCCAGTCCTCGCTTTCGAGGATCTCGGCGATGATGCTACAAATCAGCGGTTCATCGTCGACGACGACAGCGGACCGACTGGACAAACGCCGCTCGCTACTTCTTGCGGGCTGCCGCGATGAGTGCTGTGACGACGTGGTCGGCAGTCGAGGATGATGCTGCGGCTTGGCTATTTACCCACGTCGCTGCGGTGCCGGTCAGCGTGACGGTCACCGACTTCGTCGACGATGCGCTTGGCCCAGGGGTCGGTGTGTCGTGTTTGTGCTGCCCTCGGACAATCAGTGTCGCGACGGGAAGGGCGATGGTGGCGAGGGCATCGAGGATGACGATGACTCCGAAGAATCGCCAATAAACGTCCTGGAAGGACTGGGGCGGAAATTGACCATCGGTGAGGATGATCGGAATGACGAGCGCAGGGACAAGCGCAATGAGGATGAGGGCAACCGACAATGACGATCGAATCCAACGTAACGGCGCTGTCTGAAGCAGCAGCATGAGGTTCGCGTGCGCGAGGGATGCCGCAACGAGCGCCGAGATGGCAAATGTCTTGGTGATGTTCATATACAGATCGCTCGGGCTGTAACTGGTGTCATTCCAGTTCCACCAGATCAACACGGCGGCGCAGGCGAGCGCAATTCCACTTGTGCCGATTCCAATCCAACCGACGGCTCGGACGTCACGTTCGACAATGGCGAGGTGGCACAGCGCGAGGACCGAGAAACCCGCAACCGACAGCGTCGTGAGCATCACCTTGCTTTGCGTTTCGCCGAATTCACCTGACACGATTGTGTAAATGCCGATGAGGGCGGTGATGGCGAGCGAGACCACGACGGTCCATACCGCGATACGTCGAGCACCCTTGATGTTTCGGATTTCATCCGCGGATTGCCGAGTTGTCATGGCACCAGACTACTGTCGGCCGATGTCAATTAACGAGGATGACAAATTCGACCTAGGAAACGATTGCGAGACCGGTGAGCGAGGAAGCCTCATCGACCCCGCCGCCGTTGCGGAGGTTTGTATACCCACGACCAGCCAGCGCATCAATCGCCAAGCCCGAACGGTTGCCCGATCGGCAGTAGAGGATGTACGCGCCCGAGGGGTCGAACTGTGCCATTTCGTCGACGAAAGTCGCACCCTGCCAGTCGATGTTGATTGCACCCTCGAGGTGCCCCTCCGCGAACTCGGCGGGGGTGCGGACGTCGATAATGGTCGTATCGGAATTCATCAGAACCATTCTTCAATCAAAGGAGTAACCATGTGCACGAAAATCGATTGCGACCGCTGTGGCAAACCCACTTGGTCGGGTTGCGGTGAACACATCGAGCAGGCGCTCGCGGACGTCGCCCCCGCCGACCGCTGCACCTGTCAGTAACACGAGACCCGATCAGCGCCGCGAGGCGGTGAGGAAGCCCACGCTAAGAACGCGTGGGCTTCTTCTTTTTGGCATCCGAGCGCGCCTCTGCCGAACGGCCGAGCGAGAAGCTTGCGACGAGCGCGACCGCGAGGAAGCCAGCAGCGAGGAATGCCGCGGCCGACGTCCCTGACGACAGAGCAACCTTTGCGTCACCGGCGAAATGGGCGGTCTGCGGGTTCGCTTCCAAGCCACTGATTGCCCCACCGGCTGAGTCGATGACGGCCGCGACGATTGGTGTTGCCATCGCATCCGGAACGTTTCGATCGGCGAGCGCAGATTCGAGGCTGAATTGCGCGGTCGAGAACAAGACCGTACCGATGATGGCGATACCGAGTGCCGAACCGATTTGACGGGACGTGCTCGATGTTCCCGAACCCTGTCCACTGGCGGCAACGGGGACGTCCTTCAGGACTACGCCGGTCAACTGTGCCGTGGCAAATCCGACGCCCATTCCGTAAACGAACAGGAACGGAACGATTGACCACCCGGTCGCTTCCGGTGAAATCATCAATCCGATTCCGGCCACACCGATCATTTCGAGGATCAGCCCGATGCGAATAACCCAGGTCGGTTGAAGCTTTGAGCCGAGGCCGGCGGCAATGCCGCTCGCTGCGAACGAACCGACCGCAAGGGCGAGAATGACCAAACCAGAGTCAAACGCTGAGTATCCGAGGACGAATTGCAACCAGAGCGGCAGGGCGAGGATGATCCCGAATTCGCCCATGCTGACGATCAGTGCGACGAAGTTGCCGTTGCGGAAGCTGGGAAGTGAGAAGAGGCTGAACGCGATGAGCGTGGACTTTCCGGCCTTCTGCCGGCCGAGTCCGTGCACGATGTACCACGCGACGGACAGCGCGGTGAGGGCGAACGCCACGGGCACGACCGAAATGTCCAACGGCCATTCCCAATCACCAATCGTGAATGCCTTGTTGATGTCCCACCAACCGAAGTTGCGGCCTTCGATGAGGCCGAACACGAGGCTTCCGCTCGCGATGACCGAGAGCACTGCTCCCCACCAGTCGATGGCGCGAGCGTGCTCGACGTCTTTCGATTCGGTGACGAAGAGGAAGACTCCGACGGTGATCAGGACGCCGAGGGGGATGTTGATTCCGAATGCCCAGTTCCACGAGAACGCGGTCGTGAGCCAGCCACCGAGGAGCGGGCCGACGGCCACCATTCCACCGATCGTTGAACCCCAGACGGCGAAAGCGATTCCACGTTCCCTACCTTGGAACGTCGCGTTGACGATAGACAGCGTCGTGGGCAGAACCATCGCTCCACCGATTCCCTGGATAACCCGCCACGCGATCAGAGCGCCGGCGGTGTCGGACATCGCCGCAAAGATTGAAGACACGATGAAAAACGTGAGGCCAATGACGAGCATCGAACGACGTCCCCACTTGTCCGCCAATGCCCCAAATACGAGGAGAAGCGCGGCAAAGACGAGGGTATAGGCCTCTTGAATCCATTGAACGTCAGTCGAGCTGGCGTCGAGGTCTTTCACGATGGACGGAATCGCCACGTTGATAATGGTCGAATCGACGATCACGAGCGAGACAGCAAGACTCACGAATAGCAGTGCGAGCCAGCGGTTTTTCTGAGTAGTCATACCCCCAAGCATAGGCACGGGTGCAATTATTCGATTACCTGTTAGCATTGATGTGTCGGCTCAGGACAAGCAGAAAATATTCTGCGATTTTGTGTGGTTTGTATAGGTTCCGAGTCGGGTTGACAACATCCTGTTGGCAATGGTCCCCACTCGTGAATCGAACCCGGTCACTGATAGATCGATTTCGTGCGGCACTGCTGTGTGCCGCCATGGGTTATGTACAAGCCAGAAAGCATTCTGATGCCCAGCAACACCCCTCCCGCGGAACGCCGTGGAAAGAACTTCGTCCCGCGTGATGCGGCGGCGAAGAAAAAGAGCCGTTTCGGCCGTCCCGATGGCCCGGCAGGCGCAAGCCGCCCGGCTCGTGGCGCTCGTGATGAGCGTCCCTCGCGTGATGCACGCCCGGCGCGTGACGACCGCTTCGGTGGTTCAGCACGTCCCGCTCGTGATAACCGTCCGGCACGCGACGATCGCTTCGGCGGCAGCGCACGCCCGGCTCGTGACGATCGTGCACCTCGTGCGGACCGCACCGACCGTGCGCCTCGCAACGAATATGCGTTCCGCGATGGTCGCCCCGTTCGCGAAGGACGCCACGTCGACGCCAAGAGCAAGTTTGATCGCCCCGTACGTTCGACGCGTGATGAGCGACGTGACGACCGTCCCGTTCGCGACGACCGTCCGGCACGCGACGATCGCTTCGGCGGCAGCGCACGCCCGGCTCGTGACGACCGCGCACCTCGCACCGATCGCACTGATCGTCCTTTCCGACCTGCTCGTGACGACCGTACCGCCCGCCGTGACTCGGACTTCTACCCCTCGCGTGACGAAAAGGCGTTCTACGAGCCCGGCGACGACGTCGTACTCGAGCGTCTTCAGGCGATGGCGACCACCGCTGACGACGTTGATGGCGTGACCTTCGGCGACCTTGGGCTTGGACGCAACATCGAGGCGGCGCTCGCCGAACTCGGTGCCGCCGCTCCGTTCCCGATTCAGGCAGCCACCATCCCCGACGTGCTCGCGGGTCGTGACGTTCTCGGACGCGGTCGTACCGGTTCCGGTAAGACCATCGCGTTCGGTGCGCCTCTCGTCGAACTGCTCATGGCGAACGGCGGCGGCAAGAAGCGCAGCCAGGGTCGCGCTCCTCGTGCGCTGATCCTCGCCCCGACGCGTGAACTGGCGATGCAGATCAACCGCACCGTCATGCCCATCGCCAAGGCCGTTGGTCTCTTCACCACGACCATCGTTGGTGGCGTGCCGCAGGGTTCGCAGGTCATGAGCCTCCGTCGCGGTGTTGACATCGTCATCGCCACGCCCGGTCGCCTCGAAGACCTCGCGCGCCAGCGTCACATCGACCTGTCGCAGATCCAGATCACGGTTCTCGACGAGGCCGACCACATGTGCGACCTCGGATTCCTCGAGCCGGTTCAGCGAATCCTTCGTGACACCGCCGAGGGTGGTCAGCGCTTGTTGTTCTCGGCAACCCTCGACAAGGGTGTTGCCTCGATCATCGACGAGTTCCTTCCGGAGCCCGCGATCCACGAGGTTGCCGGCGAAGACCAGTCGTCGTCGACGATCGATCACCGCGTGTTCATCATCGATCACCGCGACAAGATCCCGGTTATCGAGCACCTCGTTCGTCGTGACGGCAAGACACTTGTCTTCACTCGAACCCGCGCATACGCCGAGCAACTTGCCGATGAATTGGAAGACGCCGGAATCCCCGCGACGAGCCTCCACGGAGACCTCAACCAGTCGCGTCGTACACGCAACCTCGAGCGCCTCACGACGGGTCGCGTCAACGTCCTCGTCGCTACCGACGTCGCCGCACGTGGAATCCACGTTGACGACATCGACCTCGTCATTCAGGCGGATGCACCGGACGAGTACAAGACGTACCTGCACCGTTCGGGCCGAACGGGCCGAGCCGGCAAGACCGGAACGGTCGTCACGCTGATCCCGAAGCAGCGCCAGCGCCGCATGACGGACCTGCTCAACCGTGCCGAGATCAAGGCTGTGATGGTTCCGACTCGCGTCGGCGACCCGCACCTCGACAACCTCGTCTAACCAATTCATCAATGCCCACTCTGACCCGCGCCTGCGGAAGTTAGAGTGGGCATTGTGATTCGACGATTAACCGAGATCTCGCGACCTGTCCTGTGGGTCAACACCATTGGCACGACGGTCGTGGGAATGTGGCTGTCCGGGTTCCTGTGGACGTGGAGCATCCTGCCGATTCTTATTTGGGTGACACTGCCGTTCAACCTGTTGATTTACGGAATCAATGACATTTACGACCAAGACACCGACGCCGAGAACGACCGCAAGGGCGGGTTCGGTGGGGCGAAGATCAAACCCGCTGAAGTGCGGATGATCAACTGGGGAGTCGTCATTCTCAATGTCCCGTTCCTCGTGTATTTCGCGTTCACGGTTCCCCTTGCCGCATTTGCGTGGATGCTGGCCTATTCGTTCTCGTTCTGGCAGTACTCGTCGACACCCTTGAGGTTCAAAGCGCGACCAGTCTGGGACTCGGTCAGCAACGCCGACTATGCGTTCCCCCTTGCCTTCGTCCCGCTCGCCCTCGGGGTCGAGCCGATGTGGCCCGCGGTCATCGGTCTCATGGCGTGGAGCATGGCCAAGCACGTGTACGACGCAATTCAAGACATCGACGAGGATGCATCCGCCGGAATCGTGACTACTGCGGTGAAGTTTGGCGTCAAAGGTTCGCTGGTCTGGTCCGGTTTCTGGTGGATCGTGTCAACGATTGCGTTCGCGGTGGTGAACGTACCCGTTGCGATTGTGTCTGGTGTGATTTCGGGCTGGCTGCTGATTGCCAACTGGCGAACCCCGACCAGCCTCGAGGCCAAGCGCTTGTATAAATTCTCGGTCGCGTTCCCCTACGTCGCGGGGGCCGTCGCCGGCGTGCAACTCGTGACGGGAATCACTCTCGGGCTTTACCCGTGACCCCACGGCGAATTGTCGTCATCGGGGCGGGGCTTGGTGGGTTGTCCGCCGCCGCATTATTAGCGCGAGCGGGCCACGACGTCACCGTCCTCGACAAGAACGAGTGGATTGGTGGAAAGAGTCGCCGCATCGAGGTTGCTGGACAACGAATCGACACGGGGCCGTCGCTCGTAACGTTCCCCGCGGCGCTCGACAAATTCTTTGACCGTTTTGACGAATTGGGTGGTCCGGGCGCGCCACGGGCTCGAGACATCGCCCCCCTCAACCTCGAAAGGTTGCCCGAGGTTGGGCGGTACTTCTTTCGGGGTGATGTCGCTAACCTGCCGGTCGAAGCCGGGCATCCGTGGCGCGAGCCGTGGGATCGATTCGAAGCGGAACACGGCCCGCTCGGGCGTCACATCACGACGATGCTCACGAACGACCCGTGGGACCCGGCAATCTACCCGGCCGCTGCGGCGCTGTTCCGTCACTACGGCACCCGGCTCAACACTCACCGGTACCTCAACGGTCTTGACTGGATGCCTGAAAATCTTCGCGAAGTCATTTCCATTCACACCCTCAACGCCGGAGTCTCACCAGCCAAGACACTCGCCCTCTTCGCGACAATGCCGGCCGTTATGGCAACGGACGGTGTGTGGGTGCCGACCGGCGGTGTCAACGAGATCCCGCGGGCCATCGCACGGCTTGCGACGGAATCGGGTGCATCCATTCGCCTCGGTGAACAGGTTGTGTCGGTTTCGCGCGGCACGGTAGTGTCCGACGTCACCGAATATCAGGCTGACATCGTTGTCAGCGGATTGGACTCCGGCGTGCTCGAACGGCTTCTCGGCCAGCGCGTTCCCGCACCCACGGCACTGTCCTGTTCGGGTATCGCGGTCTTCGCAGTCCTCGACGAGGAATTACCGCCCGAGGTTGTCACCCATTCGGTCATCATGCCGGATGACCCGAACGACCTTTTTGACAGTATCCGCACGAAAACGTTGCCGAAACAGACGATGGCGTTCCTCAACTATTACCGTGCGGGACACATCTATCCCAATGATCGACCGACCGCGGCAATCCTGCTCACCGCACCACCCGACGGCAAAAGCTATGGCATTGACCACGAATTCGTGCAGCGCGAGATGCGTCGCATCAGTGAGGTCATGAACCTGCCGCGACCCATCGCCGACATGATCACCGACCACACGGTGCTTCACCCCGAATATTTCGCCGGGTTCGGTGCGGTGGGCGGAGCGCTCTACGGCGAGGGCCACCCGTGGTGGCAAAGCGGACCTTTCCACAAACCCGGTTACACCTCGCGTCGACGTCCCTGGCTGTGGCGCGTGGGAGCCTCTGTCCACCCCGGCGGAGGAGTCCCCGCCGTCCTTGGAGGTGCCATGATTTCGACCAACCGACTCCTGGCCTCGCTCTCCTGATTCGTCACGAAGACGTAACACAAACCGTTGTCTTAGGGCACCTACGCGGAGTAATGTCGGGACAGAACACAAGGGTGGACCGTCGACGTCCACCAACAACGGAAAGTAGGACAACGATGTCAACTACCGCGTCGAGAAATCCAGACCTCGCCGGGCAAAAGGGCCTCAAGACGGGCGCACTGGGACTGATGTCCAGCGTCGTCGTCGGTATGGCTTCAACCGCTCCCGCCTTCAGCCTCGCGGCCGCCCTCGGATGGGTAGTCCTCGGGGGAATGACGCCCGTCGGCGTCAAGGCACCGGGAATCATGCTCCTTGCATTCATTCCGATGTTCTTCATTTCAATCGCCTACAAGGAACTGAACCGCGTCGAACCTGACTGTGGGACCGTCTTCACCTGGTCGGCTCGCGCATTCGGGACCCGGACCGGATGGCTCGGCGGATGGGCGCTGATTATGGCCGACGTCATTTGTATGTCGAGTCTCGCCCAGGTTGCCGGTAGCTACTCGTTCGTCTTCTTCGGCGAGGTGTTCCAAAACCCAGACATCGCCGCCCTCGGCGGAGACGTTGTGTGGACGACCAGCGCTGGGCTTGCCTGGATCATCCTCATGACCTGGATTTGCTGGCGCGGAATCGAAATCTCGGCCAAGCTTCAGTACTGGCTCCTCGGAATCGAAATCGTGGTGCTCATCGTCTTCTCGATTTTCGCGCTGTACCGCGTGTACTCGGGCACCGGCGTCGCGGAATCGATTACCCCCGACTTGTCGTGGCTGAACCCGTTTGACCTTCCATTTGACAGCGCTATTGCCCCCGCGTTGCTCACCGCGCTCTTCCTCTATTGGGGCTGGGACACAGCAGTCGCGATTAACGAAGAGACGTCAAACCCAACGAAGACTCCCGGTAACGCGGCGGTCATCTCGACACTCCTGCTCCTCGTCACCTATGTTCTGGTCAGCACCGCTGCCGTTGCTTTCGCCGGCGTCGGCGACACGGGAATCGGCCTCGGAAACCCCGCGAATGCGGACGACATCTTTGCCGTTGTGGGAACCGCGCTCTTCGGAGATTCGGTTCTCGGCAAGATCATGATGATGTTGCTCGCGGTTTCGGTTCTGACATCGGCCGCTGCGTCGACTCAGACGACAATCCTGCCAACCGCTCGTGGCGCACTGTCGATGGCTGCGTTCAAGGCGCTGCCCAAGAGCTTCACGACGATGCACCCCAAGTACCTCACGCCCACGTGGGCAACCTGGGGAATGGGTCTCATCTCGGCGTTGTTCTACCTGGCGTTCACGGTCCTCAGCCCCAACTTGCTCGCGGCCCTAGTCGGTTCGATTGGTTTGCTCATCGCGATTTATTACGGAATGACGGGATTCGCCTCGGCGTGGTTCTTCCGCAAGACTCTTGGGCGCTCAGCGCGCAACCTGTTCATGCGCGGAATCATTCCACTCGCTGGTGGACTCATGATGCTCGTGGTGTTCGTCTACGGCCTTCAGCAGTTCCTTCTTCCTGACTGGCTGGTCGATGACAACGGCGACAACGTGACGCTCTTCGGATACGGCGCGGTGGGTGTCGTGGGCATTTTGTCCATGGTGGTTGGCGCCGTGCTCATGGTCTGGTTCAACATCGTTGCACCCGCATATTTCCAGGGCAAGACACTGGAGAAGCGCGTCCACACGGCCGACTAAGCGGGCTGTTACCCAACGAGGCCTCCGAGAAATCGGGGGCCTCGTTCGTTGTCGACGAAGATTCTAAAACGCGGTCGCCGCGGGAGTTTCCCCGCGAAGAACAGCACGAATCCCGTCGGCGGCGTCGGCATAGGTTTGCGCTGCCGACGTTCGTGTGAGACCCATGACGTGAGGGGTCAGGACAACGCGCGGGTCGCTCATGATCGGGTGCAGCTGAGCTGGTTCCTCATCAAATACATCGAGACCGACCCCGGCCAGGTTTCCATCGACGAGCGATCGATGCACGGCGTCGAGGTCCATGAGCGGCCCCCGTGCGCAATTAATGAGTATCGCCCCCGGTTTCAGATGAGCGAGCGATTCGTCGTTAATCAGGTGACGGGTGGAGTCGATGAGGGGCGCGTGCAGGGACACAAAGTCGCTGACCGCGAGCAGTTCGCCCAAGGTGTCGCACCGTGTGTCGGCAGGGATTGGCGCGACGGGATCAAAAGCGCGAACCGTCGCTCCGAGGGCCGATGCGATTGCACCGAGGCGCTGGCCGATCCGACCCCACCCAACGATTCCCACGGTTGCCCCATTGATGTCCCCGAGCGGGAAATGGTCGCGTTCTTCCCATCGGCCGTCACGCACCAGGTCCGTGAGCTCGGAAAGCCTTTTTGAAAGGTGGAGCATCATCGCCAACGCCCCCTCCGCTACCGCATTGGTGTTACTTCCCGGGGTTATGACAACCGAGATTGAGCGTTTCCGGGCGATCTCGAGGTCGACAAGTTCAGTTCCAACGCCGGTTCGAGCGAGAACGCGAAGCCGCGGCATCGAATCGAAGACCTCACGGTCAACGGTCACGTTTCCGCGGACAATTGCGGCCTCCGCGCTTGCCAGGTCTGCTTGAGACGGATTCGACACGAGAACATGATCCGACCCCAGATGCCTTTCGACAATTGCTCGGTCAACGGGACCCAATGCGACGACGACGGACACCGGATCCCTAACCAATCACGGTTGATGAGAAATTCGGCGAACTGGCCCCCATTATGTGGACCCTTTCAGGACAGACAGATTCTGTTGAATAGCCGTCGACAACAGCACGGAGTCGGACGACAGTGCGATAAATCGGAACCCTTTGTCGATATACCGTTGCGCAATCTCCGAGCTGGCCGCGAGAATTCCCGCTGCGATTCCCGAACGTTCCGCCGCAGCGAGGACGCGATCGAGTGCCGCAACAAAATCGGGATGGTCATATTGGCGCGGAATCCCGAGCGCGTAGCTGAGGTCTAGCGGGCCGACGAATACACAGTCGACGCCATCAATCGCCACGATGTCATCGACTTCGTCGAGCGCTCCGCGCGTCTCGATTTGAATAATTGCACACGCGTGTAGTGCACCGTCGAGCGCGGAAATCTCCGATCCCCATTGATTCGCGCGATTGTAGGTGGCGACGCCGCGATCGCCTCGTGGCGGGTAAAAGAAGTGCGCAATGGCCTCTCGAACGTCGTTTGCGCCGGTTAGACGTGGAATCATGACTCCGGCTGCACCGGCGTCGAGCGCACGACCGATTCGAATTCGCTCGCCCGATTCCGTTCGAACCAGGGTGGGTACACCGTATGCACCGGTGGCCGCAACGGTGGGCGACACGACGTCGTCACCCGCGGCACCGTGTTCACAATCGACGAGAACCCAGTCGACACCACTTGCGGCCGCCACTTCGGCGGCGAGGGGGGAACCCAGTCCCGCAAAAATCCCGACGGTCAGTTCGGGTCCGTGTAGCCGTTCGCGTAACGCGCCGTGGTCGAGTGGCGATGTCATGGGTGTTACCCGTGCCAACGCTGGTGTTTAAGTCCCGCCGCATACTCCGCGCGGGCGGCATCCAGCCATGGCTGATCCGAAACCTCGGCGGGCGCAACGTCCCACCAGACATCGGAGCCCGGGAGGTTGGCGTGTGGAATCGTCGCGACGACAATCACGACGGGACCAGGATTGTTTCTAGTGTCGGCAAGTGCCGCGCGGAATTCGTCGGCAGTGCGAACCCGAAGCGAGTGCGCACCAAGCCCGCGGGCAATCGAAACGATGTCGACGTCGAGGTACCCACCGTCAAGACGACCGGCGCCTGCCGAAGTGGACACCTGCTTCACAACGTTGTCGGCGGGCTCACGATAGCGGAATTCATTTCCGAAGTGATGCCCAACGCGCCACATTTGCAATCGTCGGATGACCTGGTATCCGTGATTTTCCGACACGACGACGGTGAGGGGAAGTCCTTCTTGAGCCGCCGTGACGAGCTCGGTTGGTGCCATGAGAAAAGTTCCGTCCCCGATGAAGGTCAGGACGCGATGGTGAGGGTCGGGGTCGGCGAATCGGACGCCGATCGCTGCGGGCAATTCATACCCCATACATGAGAATCCAAATTCGAGGTGTGCAAAGCGCCCATTCGTCGCGTCCCACGCCTTTTGAACATCCCCGGGAGGGCCACCTGCGCCAGCGATCAGCGTGTCCCCAGGTTGCGCGTGTTCTTGGAGAACACCGATGAGCTGTGCCTGGGTGATGATCGCGTCCGACCCCTCAGGGTCGTGCTCAGCGGTTTTTGCAAACAACACGTCGGGGTCAATCGCCGCGTTACGCATCGCCATCCACCGCGCCTGTCTTTCCGTGATCTCCGACGACCATTCGGTTGGTACGTGATATCCCGCGAGGTCATCCGTCAATGCCGCGAGGCCCAATTTGGCGTCAGCAACAATCGTCGCGGCACCCTGCTTGACGCCGTCAAACTCGCTGATGTTCAGACTGACAAACCGAACCTTCGGGTTCTGGAAAATAGATTGTGATGCGGTTGCAAAGTCAGTGAGTCGCGTACCAACGTGAAGAATGACGTCCGCCTGTTCGACAAGTCGATTGGTTTCGGGCGAACCTTCAAGTCCAATTCCCCAGACATGCCATTCACCTGGGTTTTGAATCGCCCCTTTGCCACCGAACGTTTCCGCCACCGGAATTCCCGTGGCGGTCGCGAGCGCCTCGAGTTCTAGGGTCGCACCCGAATAGATAACTCCGCCGCCGGCGATGATGAGTGGCTTAGTCGCGGATCGAAGAATCTCGGAGACGGCACGCACGTCATCGGCGTCAGGTTGTGTTCGACGAATCTTCCAATCGTTCGGTTCAAAAAATTCGACGGGGTAGTCGTATGCGTGGGATTGGATGTCTTGCGGAAGAGCGATGACGACGGCGCCCGTTTCGACTGGGTTGGCCAAAACGCGGAACGCCTGCGGAAGTGCCGTGAGCAGTTGCTCGGGTCGCGTGATCCGGTCGAAGAACCGTGAGACCGGCCTGAAGGCATCATTCGCGGTGACGTCGGGGGCACTTGGGTTTTCAATTTGCTGCAACACCGGGCCCTGGCGCCGCGTTGCGTACGTATCACCAGGTAGGAGAAGGACGGGAAGGCGGTTGACTGTCGCGAGACCTGCGGCGGTCACCATGTTGAGAGCGCCTGGTCCAATCGACGCGGTTACAGCAAGGGTTTGACGGCGCTTCGTCGCTTTGGCGAATGCGATCGCTGCGTGAGCAAGCGCTTGCTCATTCCGCCCCTGGATAAATGGCAAGTCGCTGTTGTATTCATCCAACGCCTGGCCGAGACCAGCAACATTGCCGTGTCCAAAGATTCCAAATGCAGCCGGAATAAATCGCTCACGCACGCCATCCGCGACGGAATACTGTGCGGCGATGTATTTCACGAGCGCTTGGGCGACGGTCAGACGAATGGTTTTACGGGGGTTGGCCATGGTTATTCCTTAGCTGTGATTCCAGGGAGTGCCGTGCAAGATCACGGTCTTTATTTCGGTCATTTCGGCAATTGCCGAGCGAGGTCCTTCTTTGCCGATTCCGCTTGACTTGAGGCCTCCGTAGGGCATGAGGTCGGCGCGCCACAACTGGGTCCAATTTATGTGGACCACCCCTGACTCAATTTCGCGTATCGCGCGAATGGAGTTGGACATGTTGTTGGTGAACACGCCGGCACCGAGCCCATAGGCGGTTGAGTTTGCGAGGTCGATTGCGTGCTCAAGGTTTCGTGCGGCACTGACGGCGACGGCTGGCCCAAATAGTTCGTCCTGCGCGAACGGGGAAAAGGGGTCTACGTCGGCAACGATGGCGGGTTGGATGATGCTGCCGTCCTGCTCGCCACCCGTGACGAGCCGCGCCCCCGACGTGACCGCTGCGCGAATTGACGCGGTAACTCGATCGGCCTCGGCCCTCGAGATCATGCTGCCCACAGCGGTTCCCTCGGCGAGGGGGTCGCCGACTCGAATCGCCTGCACCTTGGGAGTGAGCGCGTCAAGAAAATCATCAACGATCTTCTCGTGAACGATGATTCTTTGCGCCGAAATGCAGACCTGCCCGGCGTTGATATAGCCGCCGAGTGCGATGGACGTGGTGGCCGCGTCGATGTCCGCATCGTCCAGCACGATAACCGGGCCGGACGCGCCCAGTTCAAGCGACAATTTTTTGATTCCGGCAATCGAGGCGATGTGTTCTCCGACTCGGGTCGAGCCTGTGAACGAAATCTTCCTCACGCGGGTGTCCCGCACGAGTGCATCACCGAGATCGGATCCGCCGCCCGTGACGACATTGAGGACGCCGTCGGGAAGTCCAGCATCGACGAAGCATTTGGCTAGTGCCAGTGCCGTCAGTGGAGTTGCTCGCGCGGGTTTCAGGACGACTGCGTTCCCCGCCGCGAGAGCCGGTGCAACCTTGTGCATGACCAACAGAGCCGGATAGTTGAACGGCGAAATCGCGACAACGACACCAACGGGTTGATGAATTGTAAACCCCAATTTCTCGAGGCCCGTTCCTTTGTTCGCATCGAGTGGAAGAGAATCTCCGTACAGTTGGGACCCCTCGAAAGCGGACAAACGAATTATGTCACCTGAGCGCCCTGCCTCACCCCGAGCCTCGACAAGTGACTTCCCGTTTTCCCGAGACATGATCTGTGCCATTTCTTCGGCGCGTTCATCGGCCAGCGCGGCGGCTTTGGTCAAAATTGCGAAACGAACATGAGCTGGCGTGCGTCTCCACACGTCGAAACCGGAGAGAGCAGCCGTGATAGCACGCTCAGCATCCGCAGGACGGGCGACGGCCACGTCACCGACGATGTCTCCGCTGAACGGGGAGGTGACATCCTCGCGTTCGCCGTTGACAGCGTCAACCCACGCGCCACCAATGAGCAATTTGTGCGACTCCATCGTCGGCCTCCGCGCTAAATTTCTGGAACCTTCCAGATTGAGGCAAACGTTACCATCTTTGGGGCTGTTTAGCCCCCGACGATAGTGGTCACGATGCCGGTCAGGATCGGCGCGACGATGAGAGCGGGCAACATGTCCGCGACCGATACGGCGCGAAGGTCCAGCAACCGTAAACCGACTCCAAGCAACAGCACGCCGCCCGTCGCGGTCAGCGCTGCGATTGACGCTCCGGGAAGCACGGAACCCAACGCAAAGGCTGCAACAGTGAGCGCGCCTTGCCAAATTCCCACTGGGAGCGCGGCGAATGCGACACCCCACCCGAGCGACGCGGCGAACGCAATCGATGCGAAACCGTCGAGGATTGATTTCAGAACTAGCTGGTCGATTCCTTGACCCATTCCGTCGCTGAATGAGCCGAGAATCGCCATCGGTCCGATTGCAAAAATGAGCGAGGCGTCGACAAAACCCTGGATAAACCTCGCTCGAGCGGCATCTGCTGGCGCTCCGGATTTCGCACCAACCCGAGAGTGTAGGAACGAACCGAACTTTTCCAGTCGTGCTTCGATCCCGACGAGCGACCCGATGATGCTTCCAATGAGAAGGGCGCCGACGACGATGAGAAACGGTGCTGCAGGGCCGACCGCCTCGATCAACGCGGTGTTCCCGAGCGACGCGAGATTGAGTCCGCCCATCACGAGCGTGATGAGTCCAAGGGCGTCGGTCACAACCCGATTGGTCCGTGTCGGCAGCGCGGACCCAATTCCGACACCGATGGCTGAACCGGTCACGATGGTGCCGATGTTGATGAGTGTCCCTAATCCGATCACCTGACCATTATCCCGAACCACGACCCCTCGCGATTGTGACGACCATCGGTTGTAGACGTACATCGCTATTTTTGTGCGGTCGTTTTTCACGGCAAACTAGAAATATGGCAAAAGTTACCACCGTGGACAACATTGGCACCGAATCCGTAGAGCTGGTTAGACACTGGCTCAGTGAGGCGGAAAAAATTAGAGTCGATGCGAGTGCGACTCGGCTTGCCGGTGTTCTCAAAGACCCGAACGGGCTCGCGTTTACGGTTGGGTTCGTTGATGGAGTGGTTCGGCCGGAGGATGTGCGGGTCGCCGCGCGCACACTTCGCGAAATCGCCCCCACGGTTCCCGCATTTTTACCGTGGTTCATGCGTACCGCTGTCCGGCTCGGTGGCATTGTCGCCCCGATTCTTCCCTGGGTCGTCATCCCCGTAGCACGGCGAGTTCTGCGGATGACGGTGGGACATCTCATCGTGGACGCGACCCCCACCAAACTGGGGTCCGTTATCGCGAAGCTGAAGAAGCCGGGGATCAGCCTCAACGTCAATCTGCTCGGTGAAGCGGTGCTCGGCGAACGCGAAGCGGCGAAGCGCTTGGCGGGAACCACGGCTCTTATCGAGCGCGACGATGTTGATTACGTCTCGATCAAGGTTTCGGCGACCGTTGCTCCGCATTCGCCGTGGTCGTACGACCAGAACGTCGCCCACGTTGTCGAGCGCTTGTTGCCGCTCTACCGCTTGGCGGCGAAAGGCACGACACCGACGTTCATCAACCTCGACATGGAGGAATTCAAGGACCTCGACATCACCATCGCGGTATTCACTCAAATTCTCGATCGACCGGAATTCGCAAAACTCGAAGCCGGAATCGTGCTCCAGGCGTATTTGCCGGATGCGCTCGGGGCGATGATGCACCTACAGAAGTGGTCCGCTGCCCGACGGGCGCGAGGTGGAGCCGGCATCAAGGTTCGCATCGTTAAAGGCGCAAACCTCCCGATGGAGCGCGTCGAATCGGCGTTGCACGATTGGCCACTCGCAACCTGGTCGACCAAACAGGACAGCGACACCAACTACAAACGCGTCATCAATTACGCGCTAGACCCGAAGCGCATCGCAAACGTGCGAATCGGTGTCGCGGGGCATAATCTCTTCGACATCGCGTATTCGTGGCTTCTCGCGAAGAAACGCGGCGTGCAATCCGGGATCGAATTCGAGATGCTTCTGGGGATGGCGCCCGGCCAAGCGGAAGTGGTTAAGCGTGACGTCGGTGGATTGCTGTTGTACACGCCCGTCGTTCACCCCGCCGAATTTGATGTCGCCATCGCTTATCTGATCCGTCGACTGGAAGAGGGCGCGAGCCAGGACAACTTCATGTCGGCGGTCTTCGAATTGTCAGAGAACGAGGGGCTGTTCGCGAGGGAGAAGGACCGTTTCCTCGCGTCACTAGCGGCTGTTGACGCCAAGGTACCTAGTTCGAATCGAGTCCAGGACCGACGCAAGAAACAAGCCCCCTTGCCAACTACTGGCTTTAGGAACGCCGCGGACACGGACCCTGCCATCGCCGCGAATCGGGAATGGGGCGCCGCAATCGTGTCCAGGATTCCGACATCGACCGCGGGAAAGAAGACGGTCGCAGCGAATGTTGTAAAGACATCGAAAGAACTCAAATCCGTCATTGCCCGAGCCACGACCAAGGGCTCTGCATGGAGCAAACTCCCGGCGCAAAAACGCGCCGCCGTCTTACACAAGGCGGGGGAGGAACTCGAGGCGCGTCGTGCCGAACTCATGGAGATCATGGCGCACGAAACGGGAAAGACGCTCGACCAATCCGATCCCGAGGTCACCGAGGCGATTGACTTCGCACACTATTACGCCGAAAGCGCAAAGGCACTCGCGGCGGTCGATGGCGCAACCTTCACGCCCGCGAAATTGACGGTCGTCACGCCGCCGTGGAACTTTCCCGTCGCGATTCCCGCTGGCTCGACGCTGGCGGCGTTAGCGGCCGGATCGCCCGTCATCATCAAGCCGGCGTCACTCGCGCGGCGCTCGGGCGCTGTCATGGTCGAGGCGCTCTGGGCAGCGGGAGTTCCGAAGGATGCCCTGCAGTTCGTGTCACTCTCTGACCGCTCCCTCGGGAACCAGTTGGTGTCCGACCCCCGTGTTGAGCGGGTCGTCCTCACGGGTGGTTACGAAACGGCTGAAGCGTTCCGCGAACTTCGCAATGACCTTCCCTTGCTCGCCGAGACGAGCGGCAAGAACGCCATCATCGTGACACCCAGTGCCGACCTGGACCTTGCGGCGAAGGACGTTATCTACTCCGCGTTCGGACACGCCGGTCAAAAGTGTTCCGCGGCGTCGCTCGTCATATTGGTCGGTTCCGTTGCGACATCCGAACGATTCCGTAATCAACTCATTGACGGCGTCAGCAGTCTCACGGTGGGTCTCCCCTCAGACCCGACGACCCAAATGGGTCCCATCATCGAGCCCGCGAAGGGAAAGTTGCTGTCCGCACTCACGACCCTCGCACCGGGTGAGTCGTGGCTGGTCGAACCCCGAAAACTCGACAAGGAGGGGCAACTGTGGTCGCCCGGTGTTCGCGACGGCGTGAAGCCTCGCAGCGAGTTCCATCTCACCGAATACTTCGGGCCAATTCTGGGAATAATGACCGCGGATTCGCTCGATAGTGCGATCGACCTCGTCAACTCGATTGACTACGGGCTCACGTCGGGACTGCACTCGTTGGATTCGGTCGAAATCGAAACGTGGCTCGAACGAATCGACGGCGGCAACCTATACGTCAACCGCGGTACGACCGGCGCAATAGTTCAGCGCCAGCCATTCGGAGGGTGGAAAAAATCTGCGGTCGGAGCCGGAAGCAAGGCCGGTGGCCCGAACTATCTGTTCGGACTTGGCACGTGGAACGACGGCACGCTGAATTCTAAGGGGGCGACACCGACGGAACCACGCGTCGTCACCCTGTTGAACCTCATCGATCAATTCGAGGTCCTCAGCGGGGTCTCTAAGACCGCTCGTGACTGGCTGAGGCGCGCCGCCGAATCAGACGAAGCGGCATGGGTGTCCGAGTTCTCCCGTGCGAACGATGTCTCGCAGGTCGGTGTTGAACGAAATGTTTTCCGCTATCGACCCATTCCCGTGAGACTCCGGGTGGCGGACGTCGGCGACGTTCCGGAGTTCCTGCGAGTGGTTCTTGCGGGACTTCGATCGGGGTCGCCACTCACACTGTCCGTTTCGCCATGGGTGTCCACCGAGGTCATCAAAGCTCTCTCCGCTGTCGGGTTAGACGTCGAAATCGAATCGAACCACGAATGGACGTGGGCGTTGCAGCGGAAAGGACAGAAGCTCTCGGGCGCGCGAATCCGACTAGTCGGCGGTTCGCTCGAAAATGTCACGTCGGTCACCGGTGGACGTCCGGACGTTGCGGTGTGGGCCGGCCCCGTCGTCAGCGCGGGCCGCGTCGAGATGTTGCCGTTTTTGCGCGAGCAAGCGGTCAGTATCACCGCACACCGATTCGGAACCCCGAATCACCTCACCGACCAGATCGAACTTGCTCGATCCTAGTACTCGATCCAACGCACTTGTCAGATCTCGGTGCACCACCTAGCGTGGACTAAGTCAAACAGAGGAGCTCGAATGTCGACGTCACGGAACCTTAGCGCCGTCCAATGGCCACCCTTCGTCGGTGTCCCCGTCGAGCGGGTCATTGAAGGATCCCCGGAAACCTCGACCGCGGTTCTTCACTCTGATGCCGGTGCCGAATTCGGTTTTTGGCAATGCACACCCGGCATCTTCGCTTCGACGCGTGAGGGCTATTCGGAATTCGTGTACATCGTCTCTGGAGCGGGTGAAATCGTGGGCGACGACGGCGTTGTGTTCCCTTTAGTTCCCGGAGAAACCGTGTATCTCGCCGACGGATGGCGGGGGCGTTGGGTGGTCCGCGAGACAGTCACCAAGTCCTACGCAATCGACTATTCGGCCTAACCAGCTATTCCGCCAGGGTGTTTGGCGAAATTGTCTCCCACGCCTGATAGGCAATCCACAGCGACGAGAGGTCAGCTGAACGGCTGATCTTCAGCCCAATTTGTTCCTCGATTTTGCCGAGTCGATACGACAGTGTCTGTTTATGAATGAACAGTTCGTCTGCGGTTTCCTTCCACTTTCGGTCGTTCCGCAAAAACGAAAACAAGGTGTCGCGCAACATGGCCGCGCGCGAATTGTCTTCAGCGAGCGGCCCGAGAACTCCGTGCACGATTTCTTGTGCTTCTCGGCGGGATCGGGTGAGGACGGAAACCGTCGAGCCATCAAACTCGGTCCACGTTCGATCATTGTGTTGAGAAACTGCGAGCACCTTCCCGGCCTCGACCGCGGCAACACGGGTATCCGCAAGATCCGTGAACACCGACGATGCGCCTGCGTGCGTGGAAATCGTCGCAACCAGTTCTCGTACTCTGTTAACTTCACCGCTTGGCACAAGCGCCAAAAATGTGACGCGTCCCATCCCCGCAATCACGGGCATGTTGCGCACCGAGAGTGCTCTCGAGATTGATCGCGCATCAGCAACCGGAAGTGACACGAGCACAAATCCGTCCGAGGGCATATGAGGCGCGAGAAATTCGTGGGTCTCGGGAAGCGTAACGCCGTTGAGGAGTGACAACATCAATCGCGCAGAGACCTCTGACCGACGGTCGGCCGCATTGAGAATCCGATCGACGACCACCTCAAGCACTTTCATGAGGTGAATAAGAATGAAACCGTCGATGGTTTCGCCGACATGTTCCGAGATCGACAGTGTCAGCGCGTGTGCGCCGTGGAGTTCGTAGTCGTGCCTGGATCGAGCGGAGTCATCACCGATTGAACCCGAACCGACCACGACAATCCCGGTTGAGGTGTCCGTGACTTGAATCCCAATTCCCAGAAGTTGTGCGAGTCGCCCGACCAGCGCATCCGCGTCCCCGTCTTCGTAGGCGGCGGTGTGGTAAAGCTTGCTGAGCGTCAGTACTTGGAGTGTTTGTTCATGGGAGTTGGCTGCGGCGACGTGGCGTGCAACAACGGCATACGGCACCTGGGCGGCGGCGAGCACGACGGGAAAGTCCACGGCGTTTGCCGCCTGCAGCATTTCGGTGGTGATTGGTGGCGCGAGAGTGTGGTCGCCAATCATGATGCCGGCAAGTCCCGCGGCGTTGAGTCGATGAATGAATTCCACCTGGTCTTCTGCGCCGGACGGGACGCACAGCCCGACCGTCATCAGTAGTTCGTGGGGTCCAAGCCAATTTTCGGGGTTTGGCATTTCACAACTGTGCGCCCACAACACACGCCGCTCGCCACCCTTTTCGCCCGCAAGGAATTGGGAATCGAGACTCGCCGTAGCCACGAGTTCAGATACGGTGAGGCCGCCCGTTGTTTCCATAGTCGCCAGTGTAAGTGGAGTGGACTATGAATTCGACGGCAAATTCATATCGTCACACGACACACATGATGCTGTCGCCCACAGTGTGGCCGGTCGCCACCATTCGGGCAGTTCCCTGGATGTTAGGCGAAGGCTTCGTCGTCGGAATAGGGGAACCACCAGAAATTTTGTTCGGAGGACTGGGCGTCCACCATCATGAACTTCGTGTGGCGGAAAGTATCGAGTCCCTCAGCGCCCAGTTGGCGACCGATTCCTGACATCTTGCGACCACCGAAGGGGCCCGCATCGTTGTCCAAGAGCGGTGCATTGATCCACACCATGCCCGCGACAATCTCGTTGACTGCGCGATCGATTTCGGCGACATCTGTCGAATAGAGATTTGACCCTAATCCGAACGGCGAGCCATTCGCCAGTTCCAACGCGTCGTCAAAACTCGACACGCGATAAACCGCAACGGCCGGGCCGAAAATTTCCTGCTGATAGATGTCCATGTCACGAGTGACATTTTCGAGAATCGTAGGTTCGAAGTAGAAACCGTCAGCCAATTCTGAATCGGCCAAGGTCGGGCGCTTGCCACCAAGAGTGATCGTCGCACCCTGTTCGACAGCGCGTGCGATGATTCCTTCGAGTCTCGCGAGTTCGCGACCGTTTTCCATCGGACCGACATCGACTCGGTCGAGCGGGTGTCCCTGGCGAAGAGCAGCCACGTGAGCAGTAAACAGCACCATGAATTCGTCGTAGATGTCGTTGTGCAGAATGAGCTTTTCGGTCGACGTGCACACCTGGCCACCGTTGATGAAAGCGGCGAATGCGGCACCCCGTGCAGCCACGTCGAGTTTGGCGGACGGCATGACAATGAAGGGGTCACTTCCGGACGCTTCAATGATGCACGGCTTGAACCGTTCACCACAGGCAGCGGCCACGAGCTTTCCCGTCGGAACGCTTCCGGTGAACGAAATCTGGTGCGTGTCCTTGTGGTTCACGAGTTGAACCGAGGTGCCGGCCGTCCCGGGGACGACCTGCACTAATCCCGCGGGGAGAACATCGAACGCCTCGGCAAAGGCCAGAGTTGTGAGTGTTGCCCACTCGGATGGCTTGATGATGATGGCGTTACCCGCGGCTAGTGCGGCAGCACCGGTCCACATCGCGAGGACGATGGGGTAGTTCGCGGGAAGGATTATCACCGCGGTACCCATGGGTTCCTTGAGCGTGTAGTGGAACTGACCAGCCGTCGCAGCGCCGTGGACCGTTCCGATGGAGTGTCGACCGATTTCGGCGTAATAATCCATCGCCGTGATTGCCCAACTCACTTCGTCGAAGCTCTCTTTGAACGGCTTGCCCGTCTCGAGCGACAGGATCTCGGCGACTTCCCGCTGGGTTTCCCGCACCTTTCGGGCGGCTTCGTGGATGTGCTCCGCGCGCTCTAACGCCGAGAGGGCGTTCCACTGTTTCTGGGCGACGTTTGCATCCGCGACGACCCGATCCACCTGCGCCTCGGTGAGATCTGAAATCTCACCGAGGACGCCGGCGGTCGATGGGTCGAGCACATCAGCGAATTTCGATCCAGCCGCTCGCTCGAGCCCCGATTTACCGAAAAACTGGTGGTTGAGGGTTGCGATTTTTTCGCGGACCTGGGAGGTTCCACGACGGGCGGTGTTGCTCATTGTTGTTTCCTTTGAATGGTTGGTTAAGAGATGGGCATGGCGTCACGGTCGAGGTTGGCGTCAGCCTTGTCGACGATGGCACGTTCCGCCTTCATGTCCATGCTGAGGCACAGCACCCAGTAGAGGATGCCCCCAACGGGAATGCCGACGAAGAACGCGATGTCAACGCCACCCAGAGCCGTAGCTACTGGACCCGTGTAGAACGGCAGAATCATGAACGGAATCATGATGGCAAACGTGACGAGGTAGGCCACGATTCCCCGCATGTTCCAGTTGCCGTAGATTCCCGCACTCGAGAACATCTCGCGAATCGAGTAGTGTCCGCGGCGAACGAGGAAGAAGTCGGTGAGGTTGATCGCGGTCCACGGTGCCATCAGGTACGAGAGCACCACGAGAATCGTCCAGAAACTCGTGTTGAGGTAGTCCGCCGGCATGTACGCACCGGCGTAGGTCGAGGTCAATCCGACGAGCAGGATCGTCCAGATTCGCACCTGTCGAGTCGGAAGGACCTTTCGAAGGCTGTCCATCGCGGTGATGATCGTGAGCGACCCACCATAGATACACATCGCCATCAGCCCGAGAAGACCAGCTCCACCGATGATGAGCATGATGGTTCCGAGACCGGCGAAGACTCCGTCAGCCGTGAGGGCGAGAGCAGAGATCACGTATTCGTCGGGAAGGACTGCGGTACACACTGCACCGATTGCCTCGAAGGAGAAGACACCGAAGAACAGGCCGAGGGACGTCCACGTGATGATCTTGCCCTTGGGTGTGTCAGCCGGCATGTAACGCGAGTAGTCGGAAACGAAGAACGCCCACGACAGCTGGTACGCAGCAGCCGCCGACACCTGGATGAAGAACGGTGCGATCTGGAAGGTTCCTGCGCTGAGGTCCCACGCCGAGGCGGGGATGACGCCGCCTGCTGCCAAGCCAAACACGTAGATGACGAGAACGACGATCAGTGCAATCGAGATCCAGCGCTGCACGACGTGAAGCCACTGGTATCCGAAGATCGCGAGCACGACGGCAACGAGGCCCGTGATGATGGCCCAGATTGGGGCACTCCCGACACCGAGCTGTTCCGCGGTCGCGCCGAGCATGTTGCCACCGAAGACGACATAGCCCCAGTAAACGATGAGAGCCATGAGCCAGATCGCAAGAGCGCCGTATCGGCCGAACTGCGGGCGGCTCTGAACCAATTGTGGGAGTCCGAGGTGGGGTCCTTGAGTTGCGTGAGCCGAAACGGGCGCGGTACCGATGACCGTTCCGACGGCGAGCGCAACCAGGGTCCAACCGAGGTTGAGCCCGGCCCAGATACCGATGGCGCCGGTTGCCATGCTGAGCAGATGGGCGCTTCCGGCGAACCAGATGGTGGCTTGGTCAGTGAGCCGGCCTTTGCGTTCGTGCGAAGGCACGTAATCAATCGACCGAGTTTCGATTTGTCCCATGAGGGACGAATCGGTTCGAGTGCTAGTCATATTAACCTCTCCGTGTGACGTCATTGTCGTTGTGGATTACTCCTTGCCGTCGGCGTGCGCCGAACCGCAAAGGAGATACCTCAACTGTGCGCGAAGATGATTCGAATCCCAATTGTTGATTAGTATGAAAAACTTCCCCTTTATCGTTCTTTCACACAGTCGACATTGTCGCATTGCGCAACGACACTATTAGGCGTGACTACATCCGACGCACCCGCTCACCCGCTTTCCCTCTGGCACGATGACCCGACTCTCGTTCCTTTTCGCTCGAAGCCTCTCGGTGGGGACATCGATGTCGATGTCGCCATCGTCGGTGCTGGATACACCGGATTGTGGACCGCCTACTTCCTACTCAAGGCCAACCCCAAACTGTCCGTTGCCATTGTTGAGGCGCAAACGGTCGGCTATGGCGCGTCGGGGCGAAATGGCGGATGGTGCTCGGCGCTGTTCCCCGCGTCGATGAAGAAGATTTCCAGTCTCTCGTCACGAGACGAGGCAATTCGTTTGCAGCGCACGATGAACGATTCCATTGCCGAAATGGGTTCAATCGTCACGTCGGAAAAGATTGACTGCGAATGGAAGCAGGGCGGTTACGTGTCGCTGGCTCGTAACGAGGCCCAACTGGTGCGATCCCGGAACGAGGTCGCGGGGTGGAACTCGTGGGGCTTCGGCGACGAGCACCTCAGCTTTCTCTCGGCATCCGAAGCATCGGAACGGGCAAACGCGACGAACGTGCTCGGCGGAACCTACACCCCGAACTGTGCCGCTATTCAGCCCGCCAAGTTGGCCTCGGAACTTGCCCGCGTTGTTGAGAAACTCGGTGCAACTATTTACGAGCGGACGACCGTGACGCGAATCGGCGAGCGTCGACTCGACACCGACCGCGGGACGGTAACCGCAGACGTCGTTATCCGGGCGACGGAAGGCTTCACCGCCGAGTTCCCACAATTTCACCGCGCCATCATTCCCATGTACTCGCTCATGGTCGCGACAGAACCACTTCCGGCAAAAACCTGGGATGCCATCGGGCTCGCCGAACGAGAGACGTTCTCGGACAAGCGTCACCTCCGCATTTATGGACAGCGAACGGGTGACGGCCGTTTCGCCTTCGGTGGCCGAGGTGCGCCGTATCACTACGGATCAAAGGTCAGCCCTGCGTTCGACATCGATGACGGTGTGCACGACATGTTGCGCGGAATTCTTCGCGAACTTTTCCCCGCCATCGGCGACGCACAATTCACTCATGCGTGGGGCGGGAACCTCGGCATCCCCCGCGACTGGTATCCGTCCGTGACGTTTGACCGCCCGACCGGATTCGGGCAAGCCGGCGGCTATGTCGGTGATGGTGTGTCGACCGCGTTCGTCGCGGCGAAGACCCTTACGGCGGAAATTCTCGACACCGAGTCAGACCTCCGAACGCTTCCGTGGGTTGGTCGTCACTCGCCGAACTGGGAGATCGAACCGCTTCGGTGGTTGGGTGTCAACGCGGTGACTCAGGCATTCGCGCAATCGGACCGTGACGAAGCTCGCACGGGCCGCCCGGCGGGAATCGCAAAAGCGGTCTGGACGATGATCGGTCACTGACCGAGAGCGACGCGTACAACCTCGTCTAATTGTTGGTTCACCTGTTTGAGATAGGCGACGAGGTCAGGGCCATCGATCGTGTCGCAAAGGACAATCGTGCGACTTTCACCGATTTCGCAATAGCCGGCGACACCGTCATCCAACTGACGCGCAAGTGCATCGACGTGACCGCGCTTGTCCAATGCCTCGCGGCTTAGGCCCGCGAGTGCCACCCAAACAACGGCGGAGGGTTTCGCGCCCGAGTTGTCACCGTACAGTCGACCGAAATTCCAAACCCGATCGAGATAACCCTTGAGGACTGCCGGGAGTGCGTACCACCACAGAGGGAAAACGACGACGATCACATTCGCGCGTTGTGCTCGATCGGCGAGTTCTTCAACGACCGGCGAGTACCTCTTGGTGGGGTCGTCCCAATCCGGCTCATCGGGCTCGTGCAGCAACGGGTCAAACCCCGACCGATAGAGATCGAGTTCATCGATTTCGCAACCACGCTCGGCGAGTGAATCGTGCACGGATCGCACCAGCGCGGACGTCAGCGAGTTTTCGCGTGGATGTGCCCACACGAGATGTGCGCGAAGTTTCGTGGTCATGGTGGCTCCGACGGGCGTCGATCCCGTGACCTCTCGATTTTCAGTCGAACGCTCTACCAACTGAGCTACAGAGCCAAGGAGCATGTCGCTCCTAGACAAAAGAGCCTCTCGCTAAAGAGACTCTGACGTCCGCGACCCTGACGGGACTTGAACCCGCGACCTCCGCCGTGACAGGGCGGCACGCTAACCAACTGCGCTACAGGGCCTTGCATATTGAATTGTAGACCTGCGTGACCCCAACGGGATTCGAACCCGTGCTACTGCCGTGAAAGGGCAGCGTCCTAGGCCACTAAACGATGGGGCCGTGGCATGCCTCCGAAGAGGCGCAACCGTTCCGAGTTTATGGCTAATTCGGTTCCCACGCAAACCGCCCGCCGACGCTCAATGTTCGGATTGCTGACATTCCGCGATTACCCTGAAATGACCAGTGTTATCAACGGGGGTGGTGAGTATGCGCAGAGGGTGGATCGGTCTCGGCGCCTTAATTGTGAGCATCTCGTTGCTCGTGAGTCCTCTCGTCTCAAACGATCTCGCCTACGCGGCCAACTATCCGTCTTGGTCCGACGTACTGAACGCGCGAAAGAATGTTGCGCAAAAAGAAAAGGCGATCGCCGAGCTCAAGAGCATCATCAAGGGTCTAGAAAAAAAGGTGGCGGCCGCCACAGCCGAAGCCGAACGTGTCGGAACGATTTATCAAGAGGCACAGCAACTGTTCGACGAAGCGGCCTATAAGGCGGACCAGTTACAGGCTCAAGCCGATGAGGCGAAGAAGGACGCCGATGCGTCCCGGATTCGCGCTGGCCAATTCGTGTCGGAACTAGCGCGTGTTGGCAGTATCAATATCTCAACGAGTCTTCTCTCGAACGAGTCGGGCGCCGCCGGCCTTCTCAGTCGCCTCGGTTTCGCCTCGATTATCGCGTCTCAGGCGGATGGAATTTATGAGGCAGCGATTCGCGACCAGAATTCCGCCCAGTCACTGACCGACCAGGCAGAGGTTGCAAAGAAGGAACGCGATGCACTTCGCGCCGAGGCAGAGGCAGCTTTCGAGATCGCGCAGACTGCGGCAATTGCCGCGCAAGACGCGTTCCAAGAGCAGCAGTCCCACCAAGCAACTCTTCAGGCCCAGTTGGCGACTCTTGTTGAAAACAGACGCGCTACGGAGAAGGAATATCAAAAGGGCATCGAAGAAAACGGCACCGCTGGTAGTGACCTGCCACCCGGAGCGATTTCATCGAAGGGCTGGGCTCGACCAGCCGCGGGATATATCTCGAGTGGTTTCGGATACCGCGTGCATCCGATTTATCACACGGTCATGTTCCACTCGGGAACAGACCTGGCCGCTGGTTGCGGCGTCCCGATTTACGCTGCACACGGTGGCGAAGTGGTTTACGCGGGGTGGAACGGTTCGTACGGAAACTTCATCCTCATCAGACACGATGGCGGATTGTCGACCGGGTATGCCCACATTGCGAACGGAAAGACTTTCGTCAAGTACGGCGAGCAAGTGTCGACCGGAACACACATCGCCGACGTCGGGACCACCGGTGGTTCAACCGGGTGCCACCTTCACTTTGAGGTTCGCGAAGACGGAAAGGCGATCAACGCGGTTCCGTTCATGCGACGCATGGGAATCACGCTCGGATAATTAGTGTCCGGCGGCGAGGCGGGCAATGCCCTCTTCGACAATCGCTTCGGCTTCGGCGCGACCTTGCCAGCCCTCAGTCTTGACCCACTTGTTGGGCTCGAGGTCCTTGTAATGCTCGAAGAAGTGTTCGATTTCTTTCTTCGTGAACTCGGGAATGTCAGCGAGGTCCTGGATGTGCGACCAGCGCACGTCTTTTTCGAGCACAGCGATGACTTTGGCGTCACTTCCGCCGTCATCGGTCATGTTGAACACGGCAACGGGACGAACCTTCAGTCCGACACCGGGGAAGAGCGGGTAGTCGAGAAGTACGAGCACGTCGACGGGGTCGCCGTCGAGTCCGAGCGTGTTCTCGAAAAAGCCGTAATCGGTCGGGTAAACAAAGGACGTAAACAGGACGCGGTCGAGGTACACGCGACCCGTCTCGTGGTCAATCTCGTACTTGTTTCGGCTTCCCTTGGGGATTTCGATAACGGCGGGGTATCCGGCCATGATGTCTCCTCGTGTCTCAACGGTTCTCGGATAACCTTACCGAGTGACCGATACCAACGGCGAGCGACGGGGCAGGTTGTCCCCTGCCGTCGCCGAGGTTCGATTAGCTGTCGCGGATTTTTTTGACCGACACCCGCTTTCGGACGGTTCCCTCGTTCTCGTGGCACTGAGCGGTGGAGCCGATTCTCTGGCACTCGCCGCGGCCACTCGGTTTGTCGCGTCGAAACGGGGATTGCGCTCGGGCGCAATTGTCGTCGATCACGGAATTCAAGCGGGAAGCGACGCGATTGCCGCTGTGGCGTTGGAAACGGCAATGGCCCTCGGGCTCGAACCAGTCGAGGTCGTTCGCGTTGTGGTGGGAACCGAGGGAGGTCCCGAAGCGGCGGCCCGGGATGCCCGATACGCGGCCCTGCGAAGCGCCGCCGAACGCCACGGTGCCGATATCGTTCTGACCGGGCACACCCGTAACGATCAGGCCGAAACGGTTCTGCTCGGACTTGCGCGGGGAAGTGGACCGGGAAGCCTTCGGGGAATGGCGGAACGCGACGGACTCATCGGTCGGCCGCTTCTCGACGTCGCGCGCGAGTCGACCCACGCGGCGTCCCTCGCCGAGGGGCTGAGCCCCTGGGAGGACCCGCACAACTCTGATGAACGTTATTCGCGTGTCCGCGTCCGTCATGCCGTTCTGCCGGTGCTGGAAGCCGAACTTGGCCCGGGAATTGTTGATGCGCTCGCGCGGACGGCCGACCTCGTTCGCGACGACGATGAGGCATTGGACCTTCTCGCCGAGGGCATGGCACGCCAGATTGTGACCGCCGCTCCTGTGTCATTTGATGCGGCTGACGTTGTGCACCGGCCGCGAGCATTGCGAACCAGAATCATTCGCATCGCCGCGAATCGCGCATGGGGCACGACCATCACTCATGTTCAAACTCGAGCGATTGATGCTCTCCTGACCGACTGGCACGGGCAGGGAAAGGTAGACGTCACCGGCGGTAGTGTGGTCAGACACGATGGTCGAATTCGTTTCGACCCCGCCAGTTAGGACGACATGCGGTACGACGACGTTTCCGAGCAACTCGACGAAATCCTCGTGACCGAGGAACAACTTCTCGCGCGTATCGCCGAACTCGCCCTCGAGATCGAACGTGACTACACCGGCCACGACCTGCTGCTCGTCGGTGTTCTCAAGGGTGCAGTCATGGTCATGAGCGACCTTTCTCGTGCGCTAACGATTCCCATCACCATGGACTGGATGGCGGTTTCGTCCTACGGACATGGAACGACCTCGAGCGGAGTCGTGCGAATTCTCAAAGACCTCGACACCGACGTTGCCGATCGACACGTCCTTCTTGTTGAGGACATCATCGACACCGGTCTTACGCTGTCGTGGTTGCGCGACAACCTGCTGTCTCGAGGTGCTGCGAGCGTCAAGATCTTTGCTGCTCTTCGTAAACCCGACGCGGTCAAGGTCGACATCGTCGCCGACTACCTCGGATTCGACATTCCCAACAAGTTCGTGGTCGGATATGGACTCGACTATGCCGAGAACTATCGGCACCTCCGTGACGTTGCGGTTCTGTCTCCGCGGGTGTACGCCGAAAGCGAATAGCCCCGATGTGACCGCCTGCTAGCGGGTACGCTGGCAAGACGTGTTGTAGAACAGGAGCAAGGCGCCGAATGAAGAATTTTCTCAAAGGTCCGTGGCTGTACATTGCCGCCGGCCTGTTGGTTGTGTGGGCGGGCTTTTCCTTCCTCACGACGGTGAATTACGCACCCGTGTCTACCAAGGAAGGACTGTCGTTCATTTTCGACGGCAAGGTGAAAGAAGTCACCATCACCGACTTCGAACAACGCGTTGACCTGACATTGAAGACCGCGGATAAGAAATACGGCGAAACCGTCCAGTTCTATTACGTTGCGCCGCGCGGGGCCGAGGTCCTTCGCGCAATCAATACCGCCAACCCCGAGAAATTCACCGACGAGGTTCCCAAGGAATCGTGGTTCATGTCGGTTCTCGGGTTCATCATTCCGTTCCTCATCATCGGTTTGGCGTTCTGGTTCATCTCGTCCAATGCGGGCGGCGCTCGCGGTGCGATGCAGTTCGGCCGTTCTCGTGCCAAGTTGTTCAATAAGGAATCACCGCAGGTGTCGTTCGCCGATGTCGCCGGTGCAGACGAAGCAATCGAAGAGCTTCACGAGATCAAAGAGTTCCTTCAGAACCCCGAAAAGTTCGAAAAGGTCGGGGCACGAATCCCGAAGGGCGTTCTGTTGTACGGGCCTCCGGGAACGGGTAAAACCCTGCTTGCTCGCGCCGTCGCGGGTGAGGCATCGGTGCCGTTCTATTCGATTTCCGGCTCGGACTTCGTCGAAATGTTTGTCGGCGTCGGTGCAAGCCGTGTTCGTGACCTCTTCGACATCGCCAAACAAAACTCGCCCGCCATCATTTTCATCGACGAAATCGACGCCGTTGGTCGACACCGTGGCGCCGGAATGGGCGGTGGCCACGACGAGCGCGAACAGACACTGAATCAGCTCCTCGTCGAGATGGATGGCTTCGAGCCAGGGCAAAACGTCATCATGATCGCCGCGACGAACCGTCCGGACATCCTTGACCCCGCTCTTCTTCGCCCTGGGCGATTCGATCGACAAATTCAGGTAGACGCCCCCGACTCGAAGGGTCGCGCCAAGATTCTCGCGGTCCACTCGAAGGACAAGCCGATGGCGAAAAACGTTGACCTCGAAGTTCTTGCCCGTAAGACCCCCGGATATACGGGTGCCGACCTTGCCAATGTCATCAACGAGGCTGCGTTGCTCACGGCTCGAGCGGGCAAGAGTGAATTGACGAACGAGATTCTCGACGAAGCCGTTGACCGTGTCATGGCGGGACCACAGAAACGGTCGCGGATTATGAAGGACAAGGAACGACTCATTACCGCGTATCACGAAGGTGGTCACGCTCTGGCTGCGGCCGCAATGCGCCAGACCGACCCCGTGACAAAGGTCACGATTCTCCCTCGCGGACGAGCCCTCGGGTACACGATGGTTATGCCACTCGACGACAAGTATTCGATCACCCGTAACGAACTGTTGGACCAGTTGGCGTATGCCATGGGCGGTCGCGTTGCAGAGGAAATCGTGTTCCACGACCCGACAACGGGTGCGTCGAATGACATCGAGAAGGCGACGGGAATTGCACGCCGCATGGTCACCGAGTTCGGAATGTCGACCGTGGTTGGTTCCGTGAAGTTGGGTGCAGGCTCTGGCGAGATGTTCCTTGGTCGTGACGTCGGGCATCAGCGCGATTACAGTGACGGTGTCGCTGAACGGGTTGACGCCGAGGTTCGCGCGCTGATTGACAATGCGCGCGACGAGGCGTGGTCGGTACTCACCGCCAACCGCCCAATCCTCGACCAGCTCGCCAAAGAACTGCTCGAAAAGGAAACCCTCGACCACAACCAGCTCGCCGCGATTTTCACCAAGGTCAAGAAACTTCCCGCTCGCCCTGTCTGGAAGTCGAACCCCAAGCGACCCGTGTCGACGAAGGGTCCGATCAAGGTTCCGGCACGCATCGCGCTCGACGCTGACGTGAAGCCCGCTGCGAAAGCGAAGCCGGCAGTCAAGGCAAAGTCCACAACCGCAGCAAAGCCCGCGGCCAAGCGGACGAAGCCGGCCTCGAAATAGTTTCATGGCCATCGATCGGGACCGCATCGCCGCGGCTGTGAGGGAAATCCTTGCGGCCATCGGCGAGGACCCTTCACGAGACGGCTTGCGCGAAACTCCCGTTCGAGTCGCCGATGCGATGGCGGAACTGTTTGAGGGGGTTGGTGCAGACGCGACCGAGGGGCTGCGCGACTCAGCGTCGACCGCTGACGTTGTGTCGAACGACCCCGTCATTGTGCGCGACCTCGCCTTCCGGTCGATGTGCGAACATCACCTTCTGCCGTTTCACGGTGTTGCCCACATCGCGTATGAGCCAACCGACACGGTTGTCGGTCTCGGACGCCTGGCGCGGGTGCTTGAGACGATTTCGTCCAGGCCCCAGGTCCAAGAGCGAATTGGCATTGAAATCTGTGACGCGCTGACGGACGGTGTCGGCGCGAGCGGTGCGCTCGTGGTTCTCGACGCCCGCCACGAGTGCGTCTCGGCACGCGGAGCAAAACAGGCCGATGCATCGGCGATCACGGTCACCGCGACGGGAAGCTTTGCGCTCGAACCAACGCGGTCCGCGCTCCTCACTCTGATCGGCCGGGGAGATGGCTAACCGTCCCCTCGTCTTTGGTGTCCTCAACGTGACACCGGATTCGTTCAGCGATGGTGGGCGTTGGGATTCGCCCGACAGCGCCATCGAACACGCACGAGCGATGGTGGCGGCGGGCGCAGACGTCATCGATGTCGGCGGAGAATCGACTCGCCCGGGCGCCGCCCGAATCGACGACGGCGAAGAGCGCCGGCGGGTCGAACCGGTGATTCGCGCCCTTGTGGCCGACGGTGTTTCGGTATCGCTCGACACGATGCGAGCCGAGACCGCGCGACTCGGAATCGACCTCGGCGTTGAATTCATCAACGACGTGTCGGGTGGGCTCTCGGACCCCGGGATGCTCGGTGTCGTAGCCGACAGCAACGTGACGTACATCGCAATGCACTGGCGCGGCGAAAGTGACGTGATGGATGGGAACGCCACATACGGCGATGTCACTCGCGATGTTCTGGCCGAGCTACGCGCGCGAATCGATGCGGCACTCGATGCCGGAATCGCACCCGGGAAACTGTGGATCGACCCGGGTTTAGGCTTCGCCAAGACCGCCGACCACAACTGGCAGCTGCTGCGCGACCTCAACCAGTTCGTCGCGCTGGGCTATCCAGTCCTTGTTGGCGCATCACGCAAGCGATTCCTCAGTCCGTTCGGGGAAGCCCCGGCCGATCGCGATCAGGCGACCGCGATCATCAGTGTTTTGTCCGCCGAAGCGGGCGTGGCCGCGGTTCGCGTCCACGATGTTGCGCGAACCGTCGAGGCACTCCGTGTCCGCAGCGCCTGGTGGGGAGGCGCCGCATGACCGACGAGATTCGCCTGCGCGGGCTTCGGGCCTTTGCACACCACGGCGTGTTCGATGATGAACGCGCCAATGGTCAAGAATTCATCATCGACGTCGATGCACGCGTTTCTCTGTCGGGTCTGGGCGACGACATCGGGCAGACAATTCACTACGGGGAACTCGCGGTCGCGATTGTCGAGGCGGTCGAGACCGATCCCGTCGACCTCATCGAAACTGTTGCCGAGCGTGTCGCGGACATCGTTCTGGGGTTTGGCGCCGTTTCCACGCGGGTCGAAGTCCACAAGCCCAGCGCCCCCATCACTGTCCGGTTCGACGACGTATCTGTCGTTATCGAACGGTCGCAACCGTGACCCGCGCCGTCATTGCGATGGGCGCGAACCTCGGGGACCGCGCCGAGACAATCGCCGACGCGATCGAACGCCTTAAAACGACCGACGGTGTTGACGTCGTCGCCGTGTCCGAACTCGTTGAAACTGTCGCGATTCGACCCGACGGGCCCGACGACACCCACCCGAACTATCTGAATGGCGTCGCGATTGTCGACACGACCCTGTCCGCCGCGAGTCTTCTCGCGGTTATGCACGCAATCGAAGACGACCACGGGCGGACTCGCACCGAACGCTGGGGTGACCGGACTCTCGACCTCGACCTCATTGTGTTCGGCGACCTGATCGAAGACGGCAACCTCGTCGTCCCGCATCCGCGCGCTCACGCACGTTCGTTCGTTTTGGGTCCGTGGCTGAGCCTCGACCCCGACGCGACTATCCCGGGTCGCGGTCTCGTGCGGGACCTACTCGCGGCGGTGACGTCGTGAAAAAGACGAATCCGCTCGTCCTGCTCGGCTTCACGCCGTTCGCGTTCGCGTTCGGGTTCGCCCTCGACTGGGTGCTCGTCGGCACCGGCCGCACGGCCATTCCCGTTCCGTGGACGTTGTCAATCTGCCTTGTCCTGATCGGTATCGCGGTGCTGGCGCTGGGGGCACGCGTTCGGTGGGCGGTGAAACCCGTCAAGGGTCGTCGTATCGACCCCATCACCGCAGTGACAATTGTCCAACTGGCGAAGGCCTCGGCCGTCGGCGGAACCCTGTTGTTCGGCGCGACTGTCGGGCTGCTCGCGTTCTCGACGTCGCGGCCCGTTGTTGTTGACGCCGTTATCCCGTCTAACATTGGCGGTGTCGTAGCGTCACTCGTGCTTGTCGCCCTGGCGCTCGTTGCTGAGTGGTGGTGCGTTTTGCCCCCGAGCGATCCGGACGGAGAACCCGCATGATGACGCCTGGTCGACTCGAGGTCGGACTCGTTGGAACCGCGCCAGAACTCGCGATCATTGGGCTGGCCCTCGCCGGTGCCGGACATTTCCCGTGGACCATCACCGAGCCCGCTCCCGCTGATCGCGAACGAGTCGTGTCGTTGTTGCGCGGGGTGTCGATTCAATCGCCCGCGGAGGTCGTCGCGGCCACCCAGCTCGTCATTATTGGGGCGGGAGAGGGCGAAACGGTCGCCGAACTCGTCGAGGCGCTCGTCGACTCGTGGCGCCCCGGTCAGATTGTTGTACACACCTCGGCGGAACACGGCATCGGAGTTCTCGAGCCGGCAGCGATGAAAGGTGCGATTCCGCTCGCCATTCACCCCGTCCTGACGTTCACGGGAACGTCACTCGACCTGCACCGCATGAAGGATGCGCACTTCGCGGTCACGGCCCCGGCAGTTGCTCTGCCCATCGCGCAAGCCTTGGTCGTCGAAATGGGAGGCGAACCGTTCGTCATTGACGAAGACGATCGACCCGCTTACGCCGACGCGATCGCGACCGTTGCCGAATTCTCGCGGGCAATCGTCGACCAGTCGACGTTTCGGCTCCAACAAATCGGTGTGGAACATCCCGGAGCCGTTCTACGGGCGCTCGCACACTCCGCCGTCGAAGAGGCGTTGCGAGCGTCGTCGGACGGCGCGATCAATCCCATCGGTCGGTGGCTTGACGAGACGACTTCTGACGACGACGACTGACGCCGTCCGCGTCACCACGAACCTGCCCGTGGCATCAGCGCCCAAACGGTAACCTTGACAGGTACCAGAAGG
>Ga0209085_1000026_pt1 | contig 100605 bp, 105 predicted proteins | sample C_131016_EF_Meta_FD_187310 | JGI IMG/M metagenome (GOLD analysis project Ga0209085, IMG submission 187310) | Freshwater microbial communities from Lake Croche, Canada to study carbon cycling - C_131016_EF_MetaG (SPAdes) (version 2) | ecosystem: Environmental > Aquatic > Freshwater > Lake... | reverse complement strand
GTAATAGCATTTAATGCTCCCAAAACATTGAAACGTTTACGACCAGAAGGAGCTTTGACAAAAAACCTCTCAAAACACCATATAAAACCCAAAAAAGCTCCCATTACAAAATGGGCAGCATCAAAATGCGAAAACAGCACGCTTTCCTTCTTTAGCTTCATTTAGTCTTGGTTCTAGCTTTGTTTCCCTATATTCTTCTTGTGCATCTGGGTCAGCTTTAGAAGGTAGAGACCCCATTTTTAAACATTTCATTCCCATTGATTTTAAAAATTTTCTCACTTGAGTATGACTTCGTTTTATTCCTGTCAATTCTTCTATTTTAGAGATAGCTTCATTTATAGTTGCAGGAGGATTTTTCTGAAAATATTCCTTAATAGTTGTTCGATGAAATTCCAATTTACTTTGAGGACGATAAAAGTGAATTTCTTTTAATTTTTCTATTCCACCTTCTAAATAATCTTCTAGATAAGTTATTAAGGTATTTTCTGAGATTCTAGCTAATTGACAAATTTTTTTATGAGGTGTATTTTGACTTTTTAACCAAAGAACTTCCATTTTAAGTTGTACTCTGGGATGAGGATGATTAAATCTTTCATAATACAATAAGTTCTTTTCTTCTTCTGTAAATTCTATATTAATCATGTTCTAATTTTTACCCTTTCATTCAAATGACCTTTAACTATATTATTCCTTTTGAATAAAAACTTCAAGTTATGGCCTTGCAAAGTATAGCAATATAGAGATTGCCCTCACAGGATATCAAGTAGTTTCAAATGTCTATACCCCTGAAGCCTTCCCTCAACAATGGGCAAACACTCAAAACAACCTCGGTAATGCTTACATAGAGAGAATAGAAGGAGATAAAACAGAGAATCGAGAACAGGCTATCCAATATTATCAACAAGCCTTAACAGTCTATACCCCTGAAGCTTACCCCGTTAATTGGGCATGGACGCAAGACCATCTTGGTACTGCTTACATTCAGAGAATTAGAGGAGATAAAGCTGAGAATCTAGAACATACTATCTATTATTGTCAACAAGCCTTAACAGTCTATACCCCTGAAGCCTTCCCTCAACAATGGGCAACAACGCAAAACAACCTCGCTGCTGCTTACAGTGACAGAATTAGAGGAGATAAAGCTGAGAATCGAGAACTGGCTATCCATTATTATCAACAAGCCTTAACAGTCTTTACACCTGAAGCCTTCCCCTATGATTGCCTGAGAATCAATCGCAACTTAGGTCATCTATACTTTACTGAAGGAGACTATCAACTAGCAGTAGAACCCTATAGCCAAGCCATTGCCGCAGTTGAACTTGTCCGTAGTTGGTCACTCAACGATCAACGTCGTCAAGAAATCATTAAAGAAGCTATAGATATTTATCAAAACATTGTCCAGTCCTATGTTAACTTAGGACAAATTGAGAAAGCCATCGAATATGTAGACCGTTCCCGTGCCAAACAACTAGTAGATCTGATGGCTAGTCACGACCTCTACCAAGATGCAACCATACCTGAGAATGTTCAAAAATACCTTCAGGACTATCAACAAAAAGAAGAAGAACTAACTAAATTACGCTCTCTTTATCAATCTCAACAGGGACAAAACATCTCTAGTCCAGACAGCCGACAAACACGAAACTTCCAAATTGACCAAGAAACCATCATCTCTTTAGAAAACGAAAAACAACAACTCTGGCAAGAAATACGTAGTTCTGACCCTGTTTTAGCTGGACAAATCCAAGTAGATCCCCTCTCCTTTGACCAGATGCAGGCCTTGATAGATAGTCCTACTACTGCCCTTCTCAGTTTTTACAGTACTAATAAAGATACCTATATCTTTATTCTTTATCAAAACAAAGCACCGCAAATTCAGATCTGTGAGGGAGAGGGAATAGAGAACTTACAAAATTGGGCATTAAATAACTGGTTAATTCCCTACCTAGACGACCGTTCCCAATGGCGAAATAACCTACAAACCTTTCTTTGTGAACTTTCTGAACGTCTACATCTCAACGACCTAATCGACCAACACCTAGAAGGTATAGAGGAATTGATTATCATTCCCCATCTCCTCCTACATCAAATTCCTTTTGCTGCTTTACCTCTCTCAACGACTCCTATATCTAACCCAGATCCCACAACAGAAGACCAACCAAACTGTGAAAACTCTAGAGGTCTTGTTTTTTCCATTACCCCTGATGAAGAAGCGAAACCCACTCCCTACTACATGGGTGAAACCTTAGGAGATAGATTCCGTTTACGATTTATTGCCAGTTGTCGCATCCTTAGCTATTGCCATGAAAGACCCAATACACTTTCTTTTACTAACTTAGGTATAGTTGAAGATGCTAGTAGTGACCTCATTTTCACTCGCTATGAATGTCAATCAATAGCCCAACTCTATCAAGTTCCCTCTCAGATGAGGCTACAGCGTGAACAGGCTACAGTTGAGAATTATTATAGTCTTTTAAACCAAATACAGGGTCTTCATTCTAGTCACCATGCTAGTTTTAACCCACTTAACCCCCTACAGTCTTGTCTGGTTTTAGCAGATAGAACTTTAACTCTAGGTGAGTTAATGACTCCTAGCTGGCGCTTACCTGACCTGCTAGATGTCTTTATTTCCTGTTGTGAAACCCATCTAACTTCTCCTGAAATTACCGATAATCTTCTAACTTTAGCTACAGGTTTTCTTTTTGCTGGTGCCCGAAGCGTCACTAGTACTCTTTGGGCAGTTGATGACTTCGCTAGTGCTTTATTAGCTCTGTTTTACTATGAGGAGCGCTCTTCTGGTTCTAGTCGTCCTCAAGCTTTGCAATCCGCACAAAAAAAATTACGCCAACTTACAGGAAATAAATTAGAGACCCAATACAAAGCTAGTTTAGTCAAACATCTCATTCAACAACTAGCATACCAACTCACAGGCCAGGAATTACAGCTACAATATAAACCCAATCTAGACCAACATCTCAAGGAATTAGTGCAAAAAGCTAAAGAGCGTCTTCAGCAGGTACCAAGTCCTGAAAAACGAAAAAAATTTCGGGCAATAATCACCAGAATTTATTTACAACATCTTAACCTCATAGCGCATTGTAAGCAAGAAAATCCTTTTGCTAGTGCCTATTATTGGTCAGGCTTTATCTCTCAAGGAATGGCTTAATTTGGCATGGTTCAAAGGAGGGTAACACCTAAGATCAATTATGTAAAACCCAAAGGAGTTATTTACACAGAAGAAATACATGGCTCTGTTAACTTTTGGGGAATCAAACGATAGCCAATAGCGTGCATAATAGCATTGACAGTACTGAACTGAGGATTGCCCTTTTCTGAGAGGGCTTTTTGGACACCTTTTCTACTTAGTCCACTATCTTCAGCAATATTAGTTATTCCCTTAATGCGGGCTATTGTCCGAAGAGAATACATTAGGGCAGATAGATCATCACTTTCCGCATATTCCTCGAAAAGAACAGTAATATAATCATCAATTTCTTCAGGATGATTAACAAGGTATTCCTCTTCAATTTCGTCGATAGTTCTATATTTAGTCATCACTTAAATACTCCTTCCAATAAGCTTTTGCTTGTTGAATATCATTAGGTTGACTTCCTTTGTCGCCACCGCATAGTAAGACAAAAATATTATCATCTTTTTCACCAAAATAAACCCTATAACCTGGTCCAAAAAACATTCGTAATTAACTGACTCCATCCCCAACGGAGGAACAATCCCCATAATTACCCTGCTTCAACCGACGAATCCGAACAAGTATTCGGCGTCGCCCATCTCCATCACGTAGATTATTGAGCCACTCTGTGAACGGCTCTTTTCCCTGGGGAGTAGTATAGGCGACGACGTTCTTGGGTCTAAACTCGTTCATTTCTTTGGATTCATTTAGAGTCTATTATAGCGAACTGGAGTTATGTTAACTTTTGTAAAATGGCTGTAACTCTATTCCATTGCCCATTGCCCATTCCCTATACCCTGCGGGCGGCTACGCCTACCCTTTCTACAAGATAACCTTTATTTACACTACGTGGGCTTACGCCTACAACCACTTACTTACACTAGCTCGCTAATTGGGTACGATTGTTGAGACAGTGGGTTAAGGGTTCTCAGGGAGTTTTTCTGGACTCAGGGAGGGGGAGAGTTCTGGTGGAGTGATTGAGACTTCAGGAGATGGTGTTCTTTGACTAGGTGTAAAACTAGGACTAGGAGTTACTTTTACCAAAGGGGTAAATAAAGAACGTGGCGAAAACTCTACGGATGAAGGGAATACTCTTGGCTGAGAAATGGAATGATTATAGCGAAAATAGTATTTTAGTCCTATAATGCCAAAGCCTAGTCCAAAAGCAGCAACAGATACTATCATCATTAACAACCAAGACCAGATCCCAAAACGATTATTTTCTTGAATATTTAATTCAAGAGAGTTGTTACTAGCGGGAGGAGAAATAGCTTTAGTTGGGTATTGAGAAGGGAGATCTTTTAAAGCAGCTAACATTTCTTTGGCCGAAGAAAAGCGATCCCTAGGATGAAAACGAATGACCCTTTCTAAGACCATAATTAATTGAGAATGAGGGTTATTTAAACTCTCTCGCCAGAGAATTTCTCCTGTATTATGGTCAGAGGGGAAGTCTTCGGCATTCTTTCCAGAAAGTAAAAAGACAGCAGTTAATCCCAAGCTATAAAGATCACTAGAATAGACGGCACGACCTGTAGCTTGTTCAGAAGCCATATAACCTGGAGTTCCTAGAATAACTGAAGAATTATTTTGTCCATTGAGTTGAGTCCCTACTTTTTCTTTAATAATACCAAAGTCTATGAGAACTGGTTTCTGATCTGATTCTCTAATAATAATGTTATCTGGCTTAATATCTCGATGGATGATCTGATGACTATGGATATAATCTAAAACGGGTAAGATATTGACTAATAAATCTTTAACTTCCGCTTCTGTAAAATTACCTTGTTGTTGCCATTTCTGAGTCAAGGTCATTCCTTCTATCCATTCTTGGACTAAGTAGAAGTTTTCTCCTTCAGAAAAATAAGCATAGAGAAGAGGTATTTGTGAATTATTATTCCCTAGTTCTTCTAAAATAGTTGCTTCTTTTTGAAAACGTTCCTTTAACCATTCTGGTAACTCAGCGGTTTCTCCTAAAGGCTTTAATTGTTTAATTACACATTTTTTACTAGATGGCAAATGAGTATCTCTTGCTAAGAAGGTCTCACTAAAACCACCTCTAGCTAAACTAGACAATATTTGATAACGATTATTAAGTAGAGATGGCAACATGGAAGGTAAATAATTGTCAAGATTCAAAAAATCAGTTAAGAGGGACCTGATTAAAGTGACGGGATTTTGCTTAAGTAAGATCAAGACTAACAAAGCTTGGGGGAGTTTTTGCTAACCTGGGCGCTGTTACAACCCCTTTTTTTAGTATCACACATTGGAAAACGCTTAGAAACATTAGGTATTTATACTTAATGTTATTATTTTTAACCAAAGTGGGAAAAAAGATATTTTGTGTTATGATAAGAAATGAGAATAAGTATCGGTAGCAGATTTGGTTATTAGTATTGAAAGGTTTTTCCATTTAGTCAAAGCAGGATTCTCTCCGAAATCTCAATCTCTACACATATAATGATAAACGGAGAAAATGAATGTCAATTTTCGTAGGCAACCTATCTTATGAGGTTACAGAAGCCGATCTCAGTTCAGTATTTGCTGAATATGGTTCGGTAAGAAGAGTAAATATCCCCACCGACCGTGAAACAGGGCGTGTGCGCGGTTTTGCTTTCATAGAAATGGAAACACTCCCTCAAGAAGATGCAGCCATTACTGCTTTAGATGGTGCTGAGTGGATGGGACGTGCGTTGAAAGTCAACCAAGCTAAACCTCGTGAGGACAGAGGATCTTATGGTGGTGGTGGCGGTCGCAATGGCGGCGGCGGTGGCGGAAGACGCTACTAAACCCCTAGTCTTGTAAACAGTTAAAAAAAGCGGGGTTTAAATCCCGCTTTTTTTGCTGTAAGAAAGATCAGCGAAACATACTACTAACAGAACTTTCCTCATGGATACGCCAGATAGCTTCTCCTAAGAGATCAGCCACAGAAAGAACTTTCAACTGTTTAAAATGGTTTGACTCAGCTATAGGAACAGTATTGGTAACAATAACTTCTTCAAGATCGCCACTACTGAGTCTTTCAATAGCAGGAGGGGAGAAGACGGCATGAGTAGCGCAAGCATATACTTGCCTAGCTCCATTTTCTTTGAGTAAACGTGCGCCAGCAACTATTGTCCCTGCTGTATCAATCATGTCATCAACTAATATAGCAGTTTTGCCTTTAACATCGCCAATGACATTGAGAACCTCTGCTACATTGTGCATTTGACGACGTTTATCAATAATAGCTAGAGGAGCGTCATTTAATTTTTTAGCAAAGGCACGTGCTCTGGCTACCCCCCCTACATCAGGGGATACAATGACCATATCTGAGAGATTTTTCTGTAGTAGATAATCAATCAGAACAGGAGAGCCATAAACATGATCTAGGGGAATATCAAAATAACCTTGAATCTGGGCAGAATGTAGATCCATAGCTAGAATCCGATCTGCTCCTGCTTGTGTGAGCAGGTTAGCGACTAGTTTCGCTGTAATTGACTCTCTCCCTGCTGTTTTGCGATCTGCTCTGGCATAGCAATAATAAGGTAATACTGCTGTTATTTGTCTAGCCGAAGCCCGACGACAAGCATCGATCATAATTAGCAGTTCCATAAAGTGGTCATTTACAGGTCTGCTCCCTGGTTGAATCAAGTAGACATCAGATCCACGGATTGATTCTTGGATTTGAATGTACTGTTCTCCATCAGCAAAGCGTTGACGAACCATTGGACCGATATCTACCCCTAGATAGCGAGCTACTTCCCGCGCTAGGGGCACATTAGCCGATCCAGAAAAAATACGTAGACGGTTGCTGTCGGAAACCGACTGGAGCATCGATTGCAGTGTTAAAGCGACAGTATTGCTCAGCTCATTACCCTCAATTTTGACAGGTTTATTATTAATTTATTAGGTTTCATCCATCTTTAATCATAGCTAATTGCCATTAGAATATTTGAGTAATTAGCTAAAAAAATCTTCTCTTAATGAATCGAGCCATCCTCATTAGTGGTACTAATACTGAAGTCGGCAAAACCAGAGTCATAACTGCTCTAGCTGCTTACTGGTTAAAACATAATTCTGCCCAAGGGTTAGGACTAATTAAGTTAATTCAAACAGGTGTTGGCGATTTTCAGTACTATCAAGAATTATTTAAGCCTCCTGCTCCACAGTTAGAGATCCTCGCTCCCTTGGTTTTTGCCGCTCCTCTAGCCCCACCTCTCGCTGCTGCCTACGAGGGACGGGAAATCAATTTAGCTCATCTCTGGCAGGTTTTTTCGTCCTTAAGAGAGTCCAGAGCTTTTGTGTTAGCAGAAGGCATTGGGGGACTGGGATCGCCTCTTACAGATGAATTTACATTGGCCGACTTAGCTGCTGCTTGGCGGTTACCCACTGTTTTAGTGGCTCCTGTACAATTGGGTGCCATTGCCCAAATTGTCGCTAATGTCGCTTTAGCACGTCAAACAGGAGTCTCTCTCCTCGGTATTATATTGAATTGTTCTGGTCCTGTCACAGAACAGCAGATGGCTGATTGGACTCCCCTTGATCTCATTGTTCGTCTCACGCAAACCCCTGTTTTAGGTTACTTTCCCTATTTAGAAAATGTTACTGATTTAGATACTCTCGCAGACAAAGCTTCTCATCTAGATTTAGAATATCTTTTCTAGATCGTTAGCTTGTACTAATTTTTGAGTTATTCTCTTCACATGCTTTAATGTAGCTTTACTTTACCTAAATAATTTTAGGTAAAGTAAAGCTACTTGTATATTATGAACTACACAAAAGGAAGTTATTTATTAAGCTTCGCTTTCTATGTAAATAAAAAGTAGTCCAAATGTTACTAATGGTAGTAACCAAGTAACTACAGGGATTAAAATCCAGGGTAAGTAGGATGCTGCGTATGCTCCAGTCATTTGTAATTCTCCTATGCTTGATAAGTGATTAATGGGGGGTTATTGGTGGAAAGTTCCGCGGAAAATGCCATCTATGACGGGAAAATTCGCCAAAAGTAGGTAAGCTACAAATGCTCCACCTGTTGCACCAATAAAGAAACCACCGGCAAACTGACTCCAGCCTTCGGAGGTTTGTAGAGTATCTTTAGTAGAACTGCTATTACCTTGGAAGGTAACTATTCCATAAGCAGATAGAGCGATAGTAGCTACTAAAATGAGTGCTATAGCAGAAATGAGTCCACCTTTAGCGGCATGATCTGAGTCACGTAGAGGACCTAGGATAGTCCAAGGACCAACTAAAAAGTAGCCATGTGCCATGCCAACTTCTAGTCCTCTCAGCAGAGGAGAGAGTCCCTTACGATAAGCAGGAAGATTGCCAATTAAAGCTCTGGTAAAGCCAGAATCAGAGATAGGCGTAGATAGATGTCCAACGAATGGATCATCTTTATAGGGCTTGACAAATTGTGTATCAGACATCTTTATTTGAGTTCTCCTTTTTTTGATCAGGGATTTAAGGAAAAACTTTAAGTTCACATTTTAAGCCTAAGAAGGTAGCTCTAACTCACTATGCCTTCTTAGTGTTAGAAAAGTTCACGAATTTTTCTTTTTCTCTCCCTACACACTATAGAATATGCTAAAAATAGTTTCTCTGAGAAGTGTTTTAAGAAATGTAAATAACGTTAATATATAGATGTAGGCTAGAAAAATCTTCCTTTTACGGCAAATGTAAATCTATTACAGCAAATTATGTGGGCTACTCTGCGAGAACTACGATGCGCCCGTAGAGTCCTATTAAGCTACAACTAAAAACCAAAAACCCTTGCGGGCAACCCCGCACCCACTCCCTGGTTTTGTGGCTTATCTGTTTACAAACTGCTGTAAGCCACAACTTAAAAACCAAAACCCTTGCAGGGCTCCGCCCCGCCTCCTGGTTTTGTAGCTTGTATGGTCTCAGATTGCTGTAAGTTTCTCATCTAAGGTTTTTAAAAGTTTTTACGGTATTTAAGAAAAATGTCTCAGTCTGAATATAATGAAACAGAATTACTAAAAGCAGTCTTGGCCCCTCTGTTAGAGGATTTTCAGTACTGGTTTTTGCGTTCGCGAAATCTCTTGGAGAATGAAAGAATAGATTTTTTCACCCCTGAAGAACAAGCAGAACTTCTAGAAAGAGTCAAAGAACGAGAAAAAGAGGTAATGACTGCTCAAATGTTGTTTAAAGCAACAGAAGGTCAAGTAGGTATTGATACTACAATTTTAGTGCCTTGGCATAAATTAGTAGCCGAGTGCTGGCAAGTTAGTATGCTTTGGCGTTCCAGTAAAGACCAGTTCAAAACAAGACTATAAGTTGATTTAACTATCTTTCTTTTTTTAAATAAATTTTACATAACGAGGCTTCTGCAAAATGCTCCAACTCATTTACATCATCGCTTTCACAATAATTGCTTCTCTAACAATCACTAATTTAATTCGGAGTTTAATATCTGTCAGCTTAGAGAGTACTCGCCGCTATGCCAACAAACCGCTCAACCATCAGAGTGGGCAAACGGGAGTCACACACCCTGAATTATTCGATGATCAGGGACAACCGATCAATGAACCACTGTTAGTTATTCGTTCTGTGAATGTGGAAGATGCACGTGAACAGTTAGATAGACTATATCTATCTTCTCCAGGTGGTTCACCAGAAGATTTTGATGTTCAAAATTAGATTTTAGGGTGTACCTATGACTAATTATCTCTATTTACATGGTTTTGCTTCTAGTCCTCAATCTCAAAAAGCCAAGTATCTAAAAGAGCGGTTTCAAAGTGAATTGAATATTTCTCTCAATATTCCTGATCTCAATCAGGGAGACTTTTCTCATTTTACTCTCACTAGAGCTATCACCTGTGGTAAGGCTTTTTTCGAGGATAGCAACGCCAAGTGGGTTCTGATAGGTTCAAGTCTAGGCGGCTTAATTTCTACCATATTAGCAGAGCAATTTGCCCAAGTTGAAAGGTTAATTTTATTAGCACCTGCTTTTGATTTTCTCTCTCTTTGGTCACAGCGACTTGGCGAAGATAAATTACAGCAGTGGCGAGAAGATGGTTCTCTCCCTGTGTATCACCATGCCGAAAAGACAACCTTATCTTTAAACTACGAATTTATTAGGGATGCCCAACAGTACTTTAAATCTTCCTTCCAAAGGGAGATCCCTACTTTAATACTACATGGTCTAGAAGATGAGACCATCCCTATAGAAGTTAGTCGTCACTATGCCGCTTCTCGTCCCTGGGTACGCTTACTAGAACTACCAAGTGATCACAGCTTAACCAATGTTTTACCTGAAATTTGGCAAGCCTTAAAAAACACGATGCCCGCTCTAAGTTAAGAGCGGGTTACAAGAGAGAAATAAATTAATAGGGTGGACAAATACTTAGTTGGTAAGGTTAATAGTTCAACGCATTACAACACCACTTTAAAGACATCACATTGCCTAAACAGGCCTAGATAGTGGTATTTAGCCTTAGTTGAGTAATTGAGGCATCAACCATCGAGTACTATGAGACATCTAGCAGGGATTCACTTGTTGATTAGATCAGAGTAGGAGGCAAGCGCTCTAATCTGAGTATGCCTAGAGAAGTCGTTATATTAGACCCCCTTGCTGCCATATTTATAATCTAAACTATCTTTCTGAGAAATATAAGAAGGCAGCAATAAAACTTTACAGTTATTAGGGGTTAGGGGGGGGTTTACATCTAACTCACAGCTACACTTTCTTGATCCTGTTTCCGTTTTTTGGCATACAGTTGAATAGCAGCGACCATAGAAACAATTAAAGCAATAATCAAGCCAGTAGTCCAAGTAAGAGAGAGAGTCCCCTTAAAGACGGCTAAAAGGACTATAACGACAAGTAGAAGAGTGGGAAGTTCATTGAAAGCCCTAAAGTTCTGTCCAGTCCAAGTACAGGTATTATTTTCTAACTTTCTCATCAGTCTTTTACAAAAGTGGTGATATCCTACTAAAAGTAGGACAAAAACCAATTTAATATGTAGCCAACCCAATTTTAATAAGTCGGGTTCAAGTACTAGCATTCCTCCTGCCATGATAACAGTTACCCACATACCAGGAGTAGTAATAATACCGAAGAGACGTTTCTCCATAATCTGATATTGTTTTTTGAGGATGCTTTGAGCAGGTTCAGGTTCTAGGGAGGCTTCAGCATGATATACAAAGAGACGACCCATATAAAATAAACCAGCAAACCAAACCACAACACCAATGAGATGAAAGGCTTTTAACCACAAATAGGGCATAACTAAACCAACTTTTAAAATCACTTTCAAATTTTAGCTTAGAGTATCTCGACTATCTATAGACTGTTTCATTAAGTTAAGCTAATATTAGGTAATAAGGGCACGTAGCTCAGGGGATAGAGCACCAGATTCCGGTTCTGGGTGTCGGGGGTCCGAATCCCTCCGTGCTCGTTTTTTTTCAAAAGCTAAAACGCATCCAAGAGGGCGAAAACTCACTCTTTAGATGGTGAGGATGACTGCTCAGGCTTCATCTTTTTGATAGTTAATTGTATGGCTAACAATATTAGCCCAACAGTGGTTACGGCAAAAAGTCCTGTGGCTAGGCTACTCATTCCTACTACTAGAGTTCTAACAGCACTAGCTAATTGAATAGCCCATTGTTGGGTTACTGTAATTGGTTTTAGGGCGAAAGTTTGGGCAATTGATTTAGTTAGTCCATAGAGCAAAAATGCTAATGAACCAGAAATGACTGAACCAAATAAACAACTTTTTGGCGTAACCTGAGAAACAATACTTTCTGGCTTGTTATTCATAAATTTTACCTAAGATAAGAGTTGGGTAGCCCTTCTCCGTTTAACGTTGTTGGGGAGGAAAACGACGCTTTTGTAAGAAATCTGGAATATCTATCCCCCCATTAGGTTGATTAGTATTTCCTTCAAGTCCAGGTTTAGGTAGTGGTGGGGGAGCCACTTTTTTGCTGACTTGATTGATTGTCTGTGTGTTTTCTGCTCCCACTTTGAAGCCTGTTGCAATTACAGTTACTCTGATTTCTCCCTGCATTCTCTCATCTATTACTGCACCAAAAATAATATTGGCATTAGGATCTACTATTTCATATATAGTATCTGCTGCAGTATTTACCTCATGGAGGCTGAGATCATTACCTCCTGTGATATTGAGAACTACTCCTTTAGCTCCTTCTATCGTTGATTCTAGTAAAGGAGAGGATATAGCTGCTGTTGCTGCTTCTTTGGCTCTAGATTTTCCTGAAGCTACTCCTATCCCCATTAAAGCAGAGCCGGCATCCGCCATAACTGCTCTTACATCAGCAAAGTCTACATTGACTAAGCCGGGGATGGTGATAATATCTGAGATCCCTTGTACGCCTTGACGAAGTATTTCATCAGCCATTCTAAAGGATTCTTTGATCGGAGTATCTGGCAAGATCACAGAAAGTAGCTTATTGTTGGGAATGACAATTAAGGTATCTACAGAAGTTTGTAAATTATTAATTCCCTCTTCTGATTGATTCATTCTTCTACGCCCTTCAAAGGTAAAAGGACGAGTTACCACCCCCACTGTTAAACAACCCATTTCTTTAGCTATTTCTGCTACGATAGGCGCTGCTCCTGTTCCTGTTCCTCCACCCATTCCAGAGGTAATAAAGACTAAATCTGTATTTTCTATGGCTCTGGCAATTTCTTCGCGGGATTCTTCAGCGGCTTTTTGTCCAATAGCTGGGTTTCCACCTGCTCCTAACCCTCTAGTTAATTTTTGTCCTATTTGTAACTTCTGAGGGGATTTAGATTGAGCCAGTGTTTGAGCATCTGTATTGATTGCCCAAAATTCTACTCCGGCTACGCCGCCCTCAATCATTCGATCAACTGCATTGCATCCCCCACCGCCTACTCCTATCACCTTGATTCTGGCAATATCACTAGGTGTGATCAGCCTAGTTTTTTGTACTTGCTCTCGGATCGGCTCGGGAGTCACTTCTTTTAGAGGCGGTTTATTATTTGTTGTTGCTGCTGGTTTATTTTGGCTAGGATTGACTTGGTTTACGGCAGTTTCAATATTATCTTTACTATTTTCTTTAAGACGTTTTTCGTTCTGGTCATTTGAGGATGTCATTGGTGCATGGTAGAGATTTATGTTAATTGAAGATCACAGATTAATCTAGAGAGATCAATCTACTTTTATTATGTCTGTATCTGCACATAATATTTTCACGGTGCATTCCTTTAACTTTTCCTTAGACTAGCAAATTTTTGTTACATATTTTTGACTAGTTAAAGAGTTCTATTTTTTAGGAATCGACTGCGGAATAACTTGTAAACTTGGCTTTTGGGGGTCAGTTAAGTCAATATAACTGATCTGACTACTTGGTACACTAGAGGGTAAAATCTTCATCTTGTTTAAGACTAACAATTTTTGGACAAAGTCTCTATTATAAGGTCCAAAATAAACTAAGCCAAGCTCTGTTTTAAGGATTAAATTACTAGGATTTCGCCAATCTACAGATTGGATTTTTAGAGCAGAATTAGTGATCTCAGGGTACATCTTGCTCCACTCTGAGCGATATTTTTCTTCATAGCCCAAAACTGTTAAGGATAATTTTTGTGCTGTTGTATCGCTTTTTTGGTAAAAATTGCGATTAATCCAGATCCCTGTTGCATCCAGAAAGCCTTCTCCCTGAGGGGTAGGGGCAAGAGCTACAGGCTCTCTTTCTTTTACCTCTACAGTTAATTTAGGTTGTAGAATTTGCCTATTAAATGTTGCTGATTCCAGAGCAGGTATTTCTTGTAGATGCTTTGATAATTTGGGAATTGATAAACGCCAAATTTGTTGAGGATAGGGTATTTCCAGCCAAGAACGAATCAGATCTTTGGCTAGTTTTTGGTTTCCTTGAATCTCTATTTCTGAAGAATTTTGAATCATCCAATATGGTAGAGCAATAAAGCCCGAGAGCCCCAAAGTGAGGCTTGAAAGAAAGGTTAAACGCCAAAGAAACAACCAAAGTTTATTATTTCTTTGATTCCGTCGTTGCTTTCTTCGATCGTTTAAATCATTATGGGATACGGCAATTGGTCCTGTCATTGGCTACCTCACAGTCTGCCAAGTGCTAAAATAGACCCAAGAATTATAATACTTAAGAGACCTCTTTGTCAAAGCTATTTAGCCAAAATACGGAAAAAAATAAACTCTCTTAAGGGGATTATCTAACCAACAATTTGCTGTGTTAGAGTTGAATTGAGGATAGAGAGAGGTTTAGATCAATAGTCTACACCAAACAGCAGGAGAAAGAACAGAATTTATGGGCATTACACAACAACGTGGGTTGCTTCTTGGGGCTACGGCATTTGTTCTGACTACAATTACGGTTACAGGAGCAGGTTTACATTGGTCAGCCAGCCAAGCTTCCTTTAACGAAAGCCCCAAAGAGCTTATTGATGAAGTATGGCAAATCATCAATCGGACCTATGTAGATGGAACTTTTAATCAGACTGATTGGCGAGCTATAAGAAAAGAGTATCTTAATAGAACATATGACAATCAACAGGAGTCCTATAAAGCGATTCGAGAAATGCTCAAAAAATTGGGCGATCCCTATACTCGTTTTATGGATCCAGAAGAGTTTAAAGATATGCAGATCCAAACTTCTGGAGAACTCTCAGGTGTAGGTCTAGAACTAGCCAAAGAGCAAAAGACAGGTAACTTAGTAGTAATGAGTCCTATTGAGAGTACGCCAGCTTTCAAAGCAGGTATTCTGTCCAAAGATGTGATCGTGAAAATCAATGGTAAATCTACTAAGGGAATGGAAGTAGAAGACGCAGTTAAACTAATTAGAGGGGAAGCAGGCACAAAAGTAACCCTGACTATCCTGAGAAATGGTAAAGAGATTGATTATCCCTTAATACGTTCTAAAATAGAAATACATCCAGTCCGGTTTCATGTAGAAAATACTTCCCTAGGACCAATTGGCTATATTCGGCTCAATCAGTTTAGTGCTCAAGCTGGAGATGAAATGCGCAATGCGATCCAAAAACTAGAAGCCCAAAAAGTCAAAGGTTATGTCCTAGATCTACGTTCTAACCCTGGTGGACTCCTCTATGCTTCTATAGATATCGCCCGTCAATGGTTAAATGAGGGAACCATCGTCTCAACAGTAGAACGTCAAGGAGAAAAAGACCGCTACCAAGCTAATAATCACGCCATAACTCAAAAACCTCTAGTTATCTTGGTTGATGGGGGTTCTGCTAGTGCTAGTGAAATTCTCTCTGGTGCTCTACAAGACAATCATCGAGCTAAGTTAGTAGGTACTAAAACATTTGGCAAGGGACTAGTACAGTCAGTGAGAGGTCTAGCTGATGGCTCGGGTATGGCTGTAACAATCGCTAAATACCTCACGCCAAGTGGAAAGGATATCAACAAGCATGGCATCCAACCAGATGTCGTTATAGAGTTAACCGATTCTCAGCGCAAAGAGTTACAGACGAACAGAGATAAAATAGGCACCCTAGGCGATCCCCAAGTCCTCAAGGCTCTAGAAGTCCTCAAACCTGAGATAGACAAACAAAACACGGCATCTCAATAAGAAGTTTAGAGGGGCTGACATTGACCAGCGCGGATCAAACCGACCCGTTTAGCGACCGCTTCTTCATAGGAAGCAAGCGGACCCCATTTTTGTAATATTGGTTCTGGCTCTCCCTCCTTAACTTCGACAATTTGACAAAATCCTTCTGAAGTCTTAACGATATAAAATTTGTATGGCATGACTGAACCCAATTGGAAACTCGCACTAGAAAGACTACATCTATTGACAGTGTACATTAGATGGCTGCTGGTTTTGTTGTCTTGGTTAACGATCGGGAGTTATGGACTTTGGCAATTGAGAGAAGAATATCCACTATGGCAAGAATACTTCACTTGGGCAGCAGTCCGTTATGCCCTCATTTTTCATCCAGGGGCTGCTTTTTGTCTCTTTTTATGTCTGGGACTAACTGGAGCAGCTTTAGTATATACTGTCTTTTATCTTCTCTTTGGTATCTCTAAGAGTCAACAAGAACAACTCCTCAAACAAGCTAAGAAAATTTACTTTAAGGGTAAAGGTCATCCTTTCTATGCTTGGGTATATGGGGCAAAAAAATAAATATAGGTGGAGTGAACTTCAAGCAAACCCTTTACCACGTCGAGAAACCTTCCAGAGAGTCAAGTCACCCCCTGATCCACCTGTAACTAGTTGTTGAAAATCACTTGACCAGGCTAAACAAGAAAATCCCTCTAGAGATACTCCTTCTAAAACCTGTTCTAACTGTTTTCCTTTAGTCCAGAGACATAGTGAGCCATTTGCACTCACTGAAGCTAGTAGGTCGCTTTGTGGCGCAAAGGAGAGATCTTCTATATTCCCTGATTCGACTAATGATGATAATATCTCGGCTTTCCAGCCTTCCTCGGCTTTTTTAGAACGCTTCCAGACTACAATCTCATTTAAACTGGACATAGCTAAGAGAGGATCTTTGGTTGCTGACCAAGCTAACTGACGTACTTTGCCAGGAAAGCCATGTAATAGCCAAGGGTCAGGATTACCCCATTCAAAGAGGGAGATAGTCTGATCTAAACATTTAACTGCCAGATATCTTCCTTCTACAGACCAAGCTAGTCCTATGGTAGTAGTACTAGCAAGCAAGACTTGAGGATCATTATCCCAATCTCCACTCTGCCAAATTTTAACGCCTGGTTCCCCTATTATGGCTAGTTCTTCACCGAGGGGAGGTCGCCAAGCTATCCCTAAAACAGTAGATTCTTCTAAAAATAGAGTAGTGATTATTTGATGCTCGGGAAATTGCCAAATTTGTACATAGCGACCCCAAGTAAAAGCCAGAAAGTGACCTTGTGGACTCCAGGCTAAATGTTCTAGCCATTTTTTTTGATAGTCCATATTAGCTATTAATTCTGCGGTAGTACCCTGGAGATGCCAAACATACAATGTTCCTCCTTGTCCACCTGCTGCTAAATAGGCTCCATCAGCAGAAAAGCCTAAACAGTCGATAGATTGTTCTGTAGCCTCTAAAAGAGTTATTAGAGTCTCATTTTGCCAAAGCACCACTTCGCCTGCTGCAGAGGAAGCAGCAATGAGTCCTTTGGCTGAGATACTGACCTTAGTAATATACTCGTTGAGTTGGGTTGTGGCGAGTTTTTTTAAGCTGTATTCAGGTGTCATTCTAGACATCTACGAAAGTCCTCTTTAAGTTGTCTTTCATTCAGGTTTCTCCCAATAAAGACTAGTTGATTTTTCCGAGTTTCTCCTTCGGTCCATTTTCGATATGGTTTGCCATCAAATAACATATGGACTCCCTGAAAGACAAAACGTTCTTCCTTGCCTGCTATATTTAATATTCCCTTCATCCGAAAGATATCAGGTCCTTGATTTTTTAAAAGTTCTCTTAACCATTCATTTAGTTTTTCTTCATTGACAGATCCTAATTCTACAATTGAGACGGAAGTTACTGTCTCATCATGTTGATGCTCATGTTGATGCTCATGTTGATGCTCATGTTGATGCTCATGTTGATGCTCATGGTCATGTAGAAAATGTGGATCAAGATCTAAAATCCTTTCTAAATCAAAAGCTCTCACCCCTAAGATAGAATCTATCTCTATTTCTGCTTCTTGGGTTTGGTAGATTTTCGTCATTACATTCATTGAACGGATACGGCTTTCTAGTTCTGTAATCTGTTCTGGTGGGACTAGATCTATTTTGTTGAGAAGAACGATATCAGCAAAGGCTATTTGTTCCTGTGCTTCATTACTTGACCAATGTTGCCCAATATGTTTAGCATCTACAACTGTCACAATGGCATCTAACTGCATTTTTTCCCGCAGATCGTCATCAAAGAAAAAGGTCTGTATCACAGGACCTGGATCTGCCAGTCCGGTTGTTTCGATGACCAAGTGCTCAAACTGATTGCGTCTTTTCAGTAAATTGCCAATAATTCTGATCAGATCTCCTCTGACTGTGCAACAGATACAGCCATTATTCATCTCGAAGATCTCTTCATCAGCATTAATTATGAGTTGATTATCTATACCTATTTCGCCAAACTCATTTACAATCACAGCAACTTTTTTGCCATGTTCGTATGTGAGAATCCGATTTAGTAATGTTGTTTTACCTGCGCCTAGATAGCCTGTTAGAACTGTAACTGGAACAGTTTTTTTTCTTTCTGTCGTAACCATTGTTCGCCCTTAAGAAGATCCTCTATATATCTTAAACTCTTAATCACTAAGCACTCAAGGCACTTCAGTTAGATTTTCTAAAATTTCTAGGGCGCAAACCTACCCTGCTAGGGGCTACGCCAAGCGCCCCTACAGCGCCAGCCCAGCACCCATACAGATGAATGTCTAGTCGTTGTGACATTTTTCAGTCAACCCATTGCAGTTTTCTTTAATATAAAGTTACAATACTTTACATAAAGCTTTACAAAAAAGGATACAAAGATGAAATTACCTAACTATAAATCAGAAAATGGCATCAATAACCTTACAGTAGAACCACCTCGCGCTGGTTTTACTAAATATGCAGAAATACTCAACGGTCGTCTAGCGATGCTTGGTTTCGTGATTCTCCTAAGTATAGAAGTATTTTTGAGACATCATTAAACAGGATTTTTGACAAAATGCAATTTAAGGTAGAACAGGCATCTTACCTGTTCTTTTTTACTATTTAGAGCAGAATTACAGAAATAATTTCAAGACCTTACATTTTCATTCTGATCTAATTCTTTCAAAAAATCATCTACAGAACCAAATTTAACTTTGCCTTCTTTATATTCTTTTTGAACTTCTAATGTTTCTCGAACTAATTCGGCTCGACGTTCTTGATGTAAGCGTTTTTTAATAATATCTAACAATATTTTTTGTTCATCTAAAGATAAAGCTTCTACTGCTTCAAGTGCTTTTTGTAATGTAGAATTTTGCATAAATTTGTTAATAAACAACCATCTAAATTATAGACCCTTCTCTTTAGGGAGAAGGGTAGGGGATGAGGGAATTATTTTAATTTACGTTTTAACGTTAACCCAAGTCCCAATGCTGTCATACTTCCTAAAATGGTTAGAGGTTCTGGAACAGTTGTGGTAGTAGCATCAATGGAATATTGAAGACTGAAACTATCATCGAAATCAATATTACGTGCTCCTATCGCTACGTAAATAGTATCTCCTACATTCAAGTTACCAAGATTAATGTTAGAAAAACTTGCATTACTATTTAATCCTCCAGCAGTTGATGTGGTAAAAAGTGGAGTTGAATTATTGTTAACGTAAATACCGAGATCCAAACCACCTGTACTTGTATCTACATTAGTTAGTAAACCCTCATCAATGCTAATTGTACCAGATGTGCTAAGGGTATAAGCAGCAATTACATATCTTTCTATTCCTCCTGATTGACTATCATTAATTCCTCTCCCAGGATGTCCACCGGCTATATTTGTTATAGGGTCTTTAGCGAACAAAGCATATCCTCCAGGTCCAGACGAGGGAAAAGGACCATTTCCATTAACTGTGTAGTAGTGAGTGGGGTTTCCAGGCAGAAGAGCGGTATAGTTAGCAGGATTACCAACAGCACCACTATTATTCCATAAATAAGACCAACCTGATGCCGGAGTATTGGGCTGCATAGCATCTTGGAAGGTGGTTAAAACTAATGCATTACCTTTTGTGATGTTCAGACTCAGTGTTCCAGTGATTGTTAAACCTGTAACGAGGGCGATTTTTGTCCAATTCATATCAGAATTATACTTTAAAAAGAAACCCCTACACTCTATGCTAGAGTGTAGGGGTTTGCAATAAAGATATTTATACTATATAATACAGTATAAATATCTTTATTGCAAAAAAAGAACCTCAATATCATAACTTAACTATAAAAATGGCTAAAAGTTGTCGCCCTTTTATTTAAAACTGTATAACCCGAATTACTTCAACAACTGCCAGCCACGAATTTACTTGCCCTTCCCCATGACGATAAACAAGGAGTAGAATAGTTAGTAAATGGTTATATTCAAAAAACTTAATCACTAGAAACAAATCATGTCTATTATTATCCCCGAACAAATTCAAAAAGATATTGAGAAACTGCCAGAAGAAGCTCAATATTTATTAATTGACTTTATTGAAATTCTCAAAAAACGATATCTTCCAAACCTACAAGAAGTTACTGACAGACAGACAGAAAAATCAGAAAGCCAAAAACAAGACTGGTCAGATTTCATAGGTAGTATAGAAGCAGAACTAGACTTATCGAGAAATTACAAAACCTACTTGAGCAATGAGCTTAACGAAAAATATGGTAATCGTTGATACAGGTTTTTGGCTAGCCCTTGCTAATAAAAACGACGAAGATCACCAAGCAGCAAAAACTTTATTTCAGAGTCTAGAAAATGAGAAATTTATTACAACTTGGTGCGTAGCCACTGAGACTTGCTACCTACTGCAAAAAAGAGTGGGTACAGAACAACCAAAATCTTTTATTCGCAAAATTTCCACAGGAATGCTAATAGTATTTGACCTGAAACCAACACACTGTTTACGTATTGAACAACTGATGTCTAAGTACAGAGATTTGCCAATGGATTTAGCCGATGCTTCTCTAGTAATTTTGGCAGAAGAACTTGGTCAAGGTCGTATTCTTTCCGTTGATTATCGAGACTTTAATACCTATCGTTGGAAGAATACAAAACCATTCCAAAATCTATTTCGGGAGTTTAATAATAAATAATGCTCCTAACCTTAAGTATAAAAATGACTAAAAGCTGTCGTCCTTTTATTTAAAACTTGATTATAGAGGTTTTCTAGTTGAGAGATATTTTCACTCAGAGTATAGCGTTCTAGGACTCGTTGGCGAGACTTCTGTTTAAGGGGAAATATTAAATCAGGATTATCACTGAAGACAGGTAAAAGAGTTTTCAATTGACTAAATACCCTTTGAGTATTTAAAACAATACCTGCCCCTTTTAATACTTCTTCGTCAGCCCCTGCATCAGTAGCTAAACAAGCTAAACTACAAGACATAGCCTCTAATAAAGAAAGAGAGAGACCTTCAACCAGAGAAGGTAAGATAAAAACATCTGCTGCTCTTAAAATATTGATTCGTCTCTGTTCATCAGCAATAAAACCCAGCCAAAAAATGTCCAGATCTTCCCCATAGATAGGTTTAAGAGAACTGGTTGAAATCCCATCACCTACTATGAGCAATTTATTTTCAGGTTTCATTTGGGAAAGTTTCCAAGCTTTCAGAAGAGTTTCTAGATTTTTTTCAGGCGAAATACGCCCCATATAGAGATAAATTTGTTGAGCGTTTAACTGTTGTTTTAAATTAACAGAAGAAGAGCCCGGGGAATATTTTTGAGTATCAACACCATTAGGAATAACTGCTAGACGTTCAGAAGGAACACCCAAACGAATTAAAAGATCCCTTTGCAAATAAGAAAAGACAATAACTTGATCATAATTGGCTAAAAAAGGTGCATAGAGTTGATAGGTAAGAAACTGGGTACTTGATTGAAGATTCCGTAGTTTATTATCAAAAGCAGGATGAAATGTGCAAATTAAAGGAATGTCCAATTCTTCACAAATTTCAGGTAAGAGGAAATCTAAAGGAGAAAGAGTCAGGGAAGCATGAACTAGATCTGGTTTAAGATCCTTGAGAGACTGCATCAGAATCTTACTAGATCTAGGACTAGGAATAGTATAAACTTGGGATTTATAGAGAAAAGGTAAAATCACTTCTTGACAGTCTGGCCAGGTTTTTTCCTCTTCCGTCTCTTCTTGGGCAAAATGGAGAAAACTAACTTGATAACCTCGATCTAAGAGTGCATTCGTTATTTCTCGACCATAGGTGACGTTACCACAAAAAGGAGATTTTTTACCGAGCCAAGCAATGTGCATAAATTCTCAAAACCATTATATTAACTATTGCTGTTGATTGGAGTGAACCAAGTGAATAGAGATCCCAACAGCGCCAGAGTAGCCAAACCCAGCAAGACAGGAACTAGTCCGAAATGAGTTTCTAAAATTCCCGCAAGCGCCAGAGGAAGAGAAAGAGCTATATTATTAACATTATTTTGCAGACCAAAAACTTTACCGCGCATAGCAGGGGGGGTATCTTGTTGAATAGTTGTCTGCATAGGAATACCAACGAGAGAAGCAAAAAGACCTAAAATAGCGGTCATTAAAAGAGAGAAAACGAGATGATGGAGGGAAAAAGTCAAACCGACCAAAGATAAGCTCATTCCTAGAGCGCCCCAAAAGCTCAATCTAGTATGAGTAAAGCGTTGTCCCCAATTTCCTAAAATTACCGCTCCTAGAGCCATTCCAACACCACCTGCAGCTAGTAAAAAGCCAAACTGCTCTGCTTTGAGTTCTGGTAGTCCTTCAGCTATAGTGACCGCTAAAACAGAGAGAGCCGCCATAATAGAAAAAAGAATCATTTGTTGAATCATAGCATTGCGGATCCTGCCTTTTTCATTAAGATAACGCAGTCCTTCACTAATATCAGTTAAAACATGAGCATTTTCTGGGGAGAGATGTTTTTGTTTTTCACCTAGACGAAGTAGCAACAAAATTAAAGCTGAGAGCAGATAGGCTCCCCCAACGACTAAAACTTTTCCGCTATCATGGTTTAATGTCGCCCATGTATCTACTAAGCGATTTACCCAATTCAAGAGAGGTTCACCGATAGCAAAGCCAATAATCAGAGCGGCCATGACTGTTGTGGTGCAGAGAGAATTAGCGCCTAGGAGATGACTCCGTTTAACTATCAGAGGGATGATTGCTTGTTCAGCAGGAGCGAAGAACTGAGTTAAGGCGGAAACTGAGAAAGTTACCATTAATAAGAGATAGAAACCAAGAGGAAGATGAAACAAACCTTCTTTCCCTTCTAATAATCCTAGTCCTATGGGTAAACTAAGAACTAGGAGGCTCCGCAAAAAATTAGAAATAACTAAGACAGCTTTTTTAGGCCAGCGATCTACATAGACTCCTGCTAGAGAACCAAAGAGAACGGCTGGGATAGTATTAGCAATCATAATGGCAGAAACCCAACGACTGATCGATTGATCGCCCTGCTGGTAATAACTGACAATCAAAGCAATCATCAAAATTAGATAGAATTTATCTGCTAATTGTGAGAAGACCTGACCTCCCCATAGGATCAGAAAGCGTGGGTTTCTCAGAACAGGTCCCAGTCCGCCGCTATTTGGCGGGGGATTTTCTCTTGGCAAGGGTTCGTAGTGATCGGTCAGAGGAACTGGACTAGGAGTTTGGCTAAATTCAGATTGAGTCAAGGACATTCTAAATATTTAAATTTGATAGAGCTTATTAATTTACTGATCTTTTGCTTAAAATTCTTTTTGGCTTAAATTGTTTGTTAGAACAGAAGAACGAAAAGAGTAGTTAAAATGATATTGGGCATATTCTCTGAGTAGTTGTTCTAGTTTGCACCAAGAACTATAGGAATTGCTCAAGTGCAATTCTGGCAATTGAGAGTTCCTTAAGTATTGTAACAGGGAGAGTTCAATAGCCCCCAATTTAGCTTCAAAACTCCCATCTGAGGTGCTCTGCCCACTTCCTAGAATAAACACACCCCCATTGGCAAAACTAAAGCCTAAACAAGTACTAGAATGTTCAAAATCAGGGCTAAGAATTTGTTGAGATAGACAGCAACGATCTACACAAGGAGCGATCCCCGCTAGGGTTAGAAAGTGAAAGACTGCTTGCGTTAAGTGGGGGATCAGTAGATTTGATTCTTTGACGCTCTCTAGTCGCCCTAGATGATCTAGTAGCAGTCTATAAAGTTCTGTTTGGGGTTGTTCACTCAAACCCATACATAGTACTAATTCAAGTAGATATTGACTGGCGCTCAACTTGTCTAGATTACTAGCTAAACCCCGATAAGAAGTGATTGTTTGAGCCTGGATTAGGCGGTCAATAGATCTTCCCTTAACTAACATTAACTCATTGACCACAAAGAGTTCAACTCGACCACGTAGACTAGAGTGATATTTTCTAGCGCCTGGAGCGACAGCTTTGACTATGCCAAAGTCAGGCGTCAAAAGAGTAACTAGGCGATCGCTTTCCCCGAAATGTTTTCTCGCTAAAACAATCCCCTGAGTCTGATAGGTTTGACTCATATACCTTCGTTTTGTTGCTCTTGTAGTTGTTTAATTAGATCCGGTCCGCGTGAGGTTCCTAGACGGGTTGCACCGGCTTCAATTAAATCGAGAGCTTGTTCAATTGTGCGAATTCCTCCACTAGCTTTAATTCCGATGCGCCCTTTTGTTATTTTATTGAGAAAGTAAACATCTTCGACTGTGGCTCCACCAAAGATTCCTGTACTTGTTTTGAGGTAGGCTACGCCTGCTTGGAGACAGATTTCCCCAGCTAGACGTTTTTGTTCTTCATTGAGTAGGGCTGTTTCTAAAATAGCTTTGACTGGTTTGCCTGTTTCTTGACAAATTTGGGCTATTTCTGTATGCAGCTTGTCTAATTCTCCTGCTTGTAATAGTCCTAAGTTGAGCATGACATCTAATTCTGTTGCTCCATTGTCTACTGCTTCTGTTGCCTCATAGAGTTTCACATTAGACGTACTCATCCCACTGGGAAAGCCAATGACTGCACATACCCCAGGTTTTTTGTTATGTAGCAATTCTGCTGCATAACGAACTAGAGAGGGATAGACACAGACTGTGGCAAAATGGAAATATTCAGCCTCTCTACACCCTTGTTGTATTTGTTGTTCTGTCGTCATAATGCCTAGTAGGGCATGATCTATATAGCTACCTAAATCAATTTCCGGATTCATGTTTTATGTAATTGTTGTCATTTTTTTCGTGGCAACCTGAAATTATAAGTCTTCCCCTATAGTATATCTTACTAGTCCTCTTTCTCGTTACTATACTATATAGGGGGTTTTCCCTAATACCCGAACCTTCCACCGTAATCAGTTCAATCAGTGATATTTAGTAGATAAATCTAGAACATGAGTAATAATCAGTAGATACTCTCATTATGTTAGTCTTATTAAGGCGGTATTATATCCAATTTAAGAAAAACCGTTTCCTATATTAGTACTTTATATTTATGCAGTTTACCACTAGTCAAAGTGACCTAAGTAGTCATCTTTCCCTCGTTAGTCGTGTGGTGCCATCTCGTCCTAGTCATCCTATCCTAGCTAACGTCTTAGTCAAAGCCGATGCAGTCAGAGGACAGGTTAGTTTAACGGGATTTGATTTAAGCATAGGTATCAGGACGGAATTTGCAGCAGAAGTAATAGAGAGTGGGGAAGTAACATTACCAGCTAAACTGCTGAATGATATTGTCTCACGTCTCTCAGATGGGGAACTGACCCTCACACAGACTCCACTAGATGAAGAAAGAGAAACAGTTAACCTCGTCTCTAGTTCAGGAGAATTTCAAATTCGCGGCTTAAATGCTACACAATATCCAGCTTTTCCTACTTTAGAAGATGTAAAACCCCTCTTTTTACCTATAGCAGTCCTCAGTGAGGGACTCAAAGGGGTACTGTTTGCTGCGAGTAATGAAGATACTAAGCAGATTTTAACTGGGGTACATTTAAAAGGAAGCCAAGAAAATCTAGAATTTGCTGCCACCGACTCCCACCGTTTAGCAGTTGTAGAAACCATCCTCTCTGATTCTTCTGACCATAGTTCAGTAGGAGAAGAAAGTGACTTTTCTCTCTCTGTCACCATTCCAGCTAGAGCTTTGCGAGAATTAGAAAGGATAATTTCCAGCCGTCCTGTAGACGAAACGGTCACCCTCTATGTTGGGGATGGTCAGATAGCCTTTGACTGTGGTAGAGTGCGCCTAGTCAGTCGGAAATTAGAGGGGAACTATCCGGCATATAATCAGTTAATCCCGAAAACCTTTAAAAGAACGGTAGCCATAGAACGCAAAAGATTAATTAGTAGGTTGGAATTAGTAGCGGTGTTGGCTGATCAAAAAAATCATTTAGTTAAATTTACTATTGATGGTCTCAGAAGTGAGGTAGCCCTTTCTGTAGATGCACAAGATTTAGGCAGCGCCAAAGAAATCATCGCCGCTGAGATTACAGGAGAAAATGGAGAGATAGCCTTTAATGTGAAGTACCTTCTCGATGGACTGAAGGCACTTCCTTCTACAGATATTGTGATGAAGCTAAATGAACCCAATCAACCTGTCATCTTTAGTCCTTTAGGGGGAATTAAGATGACTTATTTGGTTATGCCTGTCCAAATAGCACGATAAATTCTTTCTCTGTTATAGAGTAGGGCACCCACAAGGGATGCCCATACTTAATAATAATTATTCCAATTCTTAAAGGTACTGCCGCCGCCTCCATAACCATTAGTCCAAGGATGAGAGTTAGCGAAGCCTCCACTACCTGTATAGGCGTTCCTAAAGCCTCCAGACCCACCCCCATTAGAGAAGGCACCACCGCCACCTGAGCCATTTTTCCAAGCACCAGAGCCACCCCCGTTTGTCCAGTTTCCATGACCCCCACCATTACCCCAACCACCTGCCAATAAAGGATCTGTATTGGGTACTTCAGAGTTAGGAACGTTAATTTCTCGCTCTCGGATCAGGGTGGTCATTCTTGCTAGTCTTCCTTCTATGGTCTGATTAGTTGAATTAGTGGTACTTGCCAAGCTTTGAGCGGGAATATTGAGGGCAGTAAGAAATATTAAGTAGCTAATTAAACTAACTTTTGTCTGAATGTGCATATTTTCCTTGTGCAATTTATTTTTTAACGGGAGGTACTTGGTCATGTGTCTCTATTTCAAAGGCGAAAAACAACTTGAGTAGGGTTGGATCTACTGGGGTAATCCCATTCTGACCAAACCAATGATCAATCATTGTTACCGTTTTACTCTCACCTTTCAAATAATCCTGCATCATGCTGATCAGGGAACGATTAACCAACCAGAGAAAAGTTGAATCATTTTTGGGAACTGCACAACTAACCCCATAACGGGCATAAGGCAGATCTGTAGGTACTATTTTATAGCTATCAGGGGCATTCTGTACCTGTCGAGTTCCGTCTAATATAATAGTATTGCCAGCAATAGCATCTACCTTGCCTTGTTGTAACGCAGTCACTGCGGCATTTACATCTTGAAAATCATTCACTATCACAGCTTTTGGTTGCAGTAGTAGGATAGTTTGTTCAGCAGGTGTTCCAGGCGCAACAGCAATACGTTTTCCCACTAGAGATTCTGGGCTTCCTAGGGTACTATCCCGCTTCACCAGCAGTCTAATCCCAGCGACACTGTTACTAACAGAAAAATCAACAAACCGCGCATCATCCCAAGTAAAACCAACCCCACAGACAATGTCTACCTCGTCTTTTTGGAACTTGGGAACTAGCTCGTTAAACCCTACAGGCTCGACTTGTACTGTTATAGGTTTCCCCAGTTCGGTCTGGAGATCCTGCTTGATCCGATTATAGATATCTATCGAGTAACCCACCAACTTCCCTTGATCATCCACGTAGGAATAGGGAACTACGTCCCAGCGGACACCTACATTCAGATAACCTGTACGTGCCACTTTCTCAATCACAGTTTCCGCCCTAGCCAAACCAGGTAAAGCTAATGTAAATAGTAAGCTCAAACAAGTGAGCGAGAGTTTCTTAAACCTGTTCATTTTGTTGTGTTTTGAGAGAATTTTGCAATTATTATACACCGACAGTCAATTGTCCGGAATCTTTATAGTATCCAAAATTTGTGCTTTATTTGTATTAATAATAAATAATTATTATTCGCAGAAAACCTTCTTTTGTGATTAAAACATGACACAATATGCACAATAAGTAAAAAATTAGCCTATATTAGAGTATCACTCAAGAAAATTCCATCAAATAAATCAGGACGTTTAAACAATGAATAGTCGCCAAAAAATTGAATTTTGTGCTCACAAGTCAAAAGTTAATTTTGTGCAATTGCAAGAGTTATTTAATCTCTGTGCTTTTTGGGCGAAAAATCGTACTATAGAAGATTTAGAGATCGCTATCGAGAACAGTAATCCTGTAATCACAGTCTGGGATGAGAAAAAACTGATTGGGTTTTGTCGTGCCACTTCTGATGGAGTGTATCGTGCAACTATTTGGGATGTAGTAATCCATCCTGATTATCAAGGACAGGGTTTAGGAAGTAAGTTGGTTGAGGCAATACTTAGCCATCCTCTGCTGAATCGAGTTGAGAAAGTGTATTTAATGACTACTCATCAACAAAAGTTCTATCAACGTATAGGCTTTTCTGAGAATAAAACAACAACTATGGTCTTGTGTAATTCTCAGCCGTCCTCAATAGTTAATTCTTTGGCAGTGGAAGCAAGCAACGCAACTTTTTAACCCCTTCTTCCTCGACCAAATCAAGAGATCCTTTCATCGTCTCCAAGAAATTTTGTACTAATAAAAATTTCAAACCTAATGAAACCTGAAAATCATTAGTTAGATTAATCTTATTTAGTTCATTTTTTAATAAATCGCTGGGTTCAGAAAAAATATTCTCTATTTCAGGGGATATAAAAGAAATTATGGCCTGCTTCAAGGAAGGGTGAGAACTTAAAATTATTTCTAAAGTTCCGGCTGAAATCTGACCAAGTATTATCTCAACAAGAATAAGGAAAATATGTAATATTTTTTGCTCATCGGTTTCTACCAAGACATCTTCATCAGGGAGAGTAATTTTAAGGTTAATCTTTTTATTGGCTGCCAGAAGATAGCTGAGTCCTGCTAAATCTAGCAAAACTTTTTTCAGAGAAATAACTTCTAAAGAGAGGGGAATATGACCAGAGTCTATTTTAGAGATAACAATCATTTCGTCTAGAATATGTAAAAGTTTCTTGGCAGAATTTAGAGCCTCTTTAATACATTCTCTCTCTTCCTGAGGATCATCACATAGATCATTGATAATAAGTTGATGTAAGCTAATGAGATCGCTCAAAGGAGTTCTAATTTCATGAGAAATTCTGGCTAAAAAACCTCCTTTAAACTCACTAATTTGGCGCTGCATCGAGTAGGCTAAATATGTTTCTTTAAGTTGCTTGTTTAACTGCTCAATATCATTCATAAATATCTACTTGACCTTGACGCAAAATTTGCCATTTAACGTTATCTGTCCATTTAATAATAGTAGAAGGTATTCCTGTTGAGCCAGATAAATGTGTATTTAGAGTAAAGACTGACGGAAAGGTTTTGGCAATTTCTGTCAGATTTTCTAAGGGTGTTTGCCCAGAAAGATTCGCACTAGTTGTAGCTAAAGGTCCGGTTTGAGAGAGAATTTCTAAGGCATCAGGATGATTAGGTATTCTCAAACCAATAGTCTGAGAATTAGTAGGATTAAGGGATTTTGGTAATAAATCAGAAGCAGGTAAAACCAAAGTCAAAGCGCCTGGCCAGTATTTTCGGGCTGTTTCTTCCCATATTTTCCTTTCTTTGGTTGTCCCTGTTATATAAATTTCTAATTGCTCAAAATTAGCTGCCATTAAAATAAGTGGTTTTTCAGGGGAGCGTTGCTTGAGACTAAAAATTGAACTAGCAAATTCAGGCAAAGCCGCTAAGGCCGGAACTGTATCGGTCGGAAAACTGACAACTTCACCTAACTTGGCTTTTTCAATTAATTCTTTTTTTGATACACTTCCCACACTTCCCACACTTCCCCAACTCATTTACGACGGGCTAAAACATAGCGCTCAATACCAGCTAAATCTGGAAATATCTCAATCTGGTGATAGCAGCCTTCTTCTTGTAATAGTTTAACAACAGATTTACCTTGATTAATCATCATTTCGATTAGCCAAACTCCTCCCGAACACAAATACTCAGGAGCACTTTTTACTAGATGTCGAATGGCCACTAGACCGTCTTCTCCCCCATCTAAAGCTAGATGAGGTTCATGCTGTCTCACCTCTGCTTGTAGTCCCTCTATTAAGCCACTGGGAATGTAAGGTGGGTTAGAGACCATCAGAGTTACTGAGTTCTTCAACGACCCCAAGGGTGACCACCAAGACCCCTCTAGTAGATTTATTCTGTCCCTCAACCCATAACGCTCAATATTTTCTCTAGCTACCTCTAATGCGGCCGCACTGACATCTACTGCATAGATTGTGATATTTGTCAATAGCCTAGCTAGAGCAATAGCAATAGCACCACTTCCTGTGCCTAAATCTACCCAGAACTTTTGCGCTAAAAATGGCTCTTTAATTACTAATTCTTGGACTAAATCAATTAAAAATTCGGTTTCAGGACGTGGAATTAAAACATCTGGAGTTACTTTGAGGGTTAAATCCCGCCAAGGGGCTACTCCCGCAATATACTGTAGGGGTAAATGTTCTTGCAGATGTTCTTGCCAAAGTAGATTCAACTGAGATATTGAGCAGGTTAAGGGAATTTCCGCACGATCCAGATATAAGTTCAACCGCAGAGAAAGACTATCAATCCCTGCTATTTCCCTTATCAACCAATCCACCTCTTTAGCTGGTCTTCCTGCGGCTCTAGCTTCTTCTAGAGCCAATTTACGCCATTGACAGAGTGCTTGACCTGTTATGCTTTCTGACACCTAATTAATTACTTGGGCTTGGGCTTGCTTGGGGATTTAATTGGAGATCATTACTTGGATTTGTTTGGGGATTTGATTGGAGCCCATTATTTGGATTTGATTGGAGATTGGATTTTGCCTGGGCAGCCTGTACTGCTTTAATCGTTTCTTGGGAAGGAACTAGAATAAATTTACCAAAAATAGGATCGTTACTATTTTTCATACTTGCTATAAATCCCTCTAGAGGTATTACTTCTATTTTCAGATTAGCGGCTAACTCTGGTTTGTTTTTCTTAACCTGTTCTAGTAATAGCTCTAATTGATGTAGTTCAAAGAAGAGAGGTATTACTTCTTGGTCTTTTTGCTTAATCGTTAAGTAGCCTTGGTCTTTGTTGACACCACGAACTACAAAAAGAGGTACGCCACCTTTGTACTCTTGTCCCGTTTGGCTACTAATTTTTTTCGCCTCTTCTACTTCTTTTTGCTCAGGTCTATATAAAAACAGAACTTCATTGGGCTTAGCTTGGGAAATTTGGGCTTGATAGACTGTATCAAGTGGTAAAAAGGTCACCTGTCTTTTTTTAACGAGATCTGGATTGGTCTTTTTTAGTTGCGCAAAGAACTCATTAGCATCCTTCTGGCTTATAAATATATATGTTGCGAATTGCTTTTTATCTTTGTCTTTGTCTTCTACCTGACCAACTAATGGTTGTCCTTGCTCATCTAACACGGCAAATACTGGTATATGTAGTGTTTTAACTATTTGTTCTGTGGGCAAAGCTAAAGTTTTTATACTTGAACTCAAGGAAGTTATTATAGTTAAGCCGCTAATTAAACTCAATTTTGTTATACTGTGAAGGATTTTTTTTATCATAATAAATTGTATTCCTCAGGTAATGTTTTACTTTTACTTATTTTACTTATTAGTTGTGGGTGTTGTGTTGGTTGTTTTTGACTCAAAAGATTTGTCCACTTTGAGATCGTCGTCGATGGCTTTTGGCGCGTCGGTTGTTTTTGCCCCAAAAGATTTGGCCGCTTTGAGAGTATCTTCTGAAGGAACAAGTACAAATCTGGACAAGTTCTGATCGTTACTTTCTTTCAGAGTCGCTATAAATACTTCTAAAGGTATTACTTCGATTTTGATCGTATCGGCTAGCTCTGGTTTTTGGTTTTTAAATAGTTCAATCCTTTCTTGTAGTTCAGATAAGGCAAAGAACATGGGAATTATTACCTGACTATTTTGTTCTATAGTTAAGTAATTATTTTCCTGTCCGCCCCGAGCTATGAATAAAGGTACTCCTCCTGTATATTTTTGCCCATTACTGCCGAAAATTTTTTCGGCTTCCTGTACTTCTTTTTGGGTAGGAACATAGGCAAAGATTAAGCTCTCTGGGATACTTTGGTAATATTCAGCTACTTTATAAATTTCCCCTAAAGAAACTGGATTCACTTTAACTTTTTTCGCTATATCTGGATTTCGTTGCTGTACTTGATCAAAAAACTTATTAGCATCATCTTGATTGATAAAGACTCCTGTAACTTTTTGACTTTTATTTTTGTCGTCAATAGCGATTAACGGTGCTCCTTGAGCATCTATAATTGTAAACACTGGTACTGTTTGCAAACTCTTGACTATTTGTTCTGTCGATAGAGCTAAGCTTGTTAATCCTGAACCCAACCAAGTGGCTATAGTGACTACCCCCACTAAAACCAGTGTGGCGGCAAAACGAACAATTTTGTAGATCATAATAAGATTTCTCAAAAAAATACTTGTTGGCTCTATTGTAGACATTAATAACTTCTGTAGAAGTTCGTAACTTTCTTTAATTTTCACCTTTGTTGCTTAAAACATCTTCGCAGTAATTGTACAGCAAATAGCACTAAAAAGGCTGGATTATTTATTAGATAGCGCCGCCATAGTCTGCGGGGTTCCATTAAGAGACGGTAGCTCCACTCTAAGCCCAATTTCATCATCCAGCGGGGCGCTTGGCTTATTTCCTGACTATGAAAACTAAACGCAGCTCCCACCCCTAGGAGAATAGCATCTAGTTTACCCTGTTGTCTAGACATCCATTCTTCTTGTTTAGGACAGCCCAATCCCACCATAACTATCTTAGCACCTGAAGCAGTTATTTTTTGGCGGATGTTCTCTTCTTCTTCGGGGCTCAATAGGCGAAAAGGAGGAGGGAAGGTTCCAGCTATAACTAAATTAGGAAAGCGATCCAAAAGATTATATTCTAATTTAGAGAGAGTAGTTAAAGTTCCTCCATAGAGAAAGATAGGTATTTTGAATTGTGCTGCTCTGGCACAACAGTACAACATTAAGTCAGGTCCATAGACTCGGCTTTGTTCTTTAATGCCTAGTAAGCGTAGACCCCAGACTAAGGGCATACCATCAGGAGTCAGTAAAAGAGAGGAATTAAGAATCTTTTGATAGTCATCTCGCCAATAACCCGTCATCACAACATGAACATTAGCAGCCACAATATAGCCATAATGAAGGTTAGAAAGCCAATCAATGATTCGATCACAGGCATCTTGATAACTGGTAGCATGAACAACGGTTTGGAGAATTAGACGAGACCTTAGGGGGGGCAGTGACATAAAATCAAGTTATGAAGCAGCATCCTTATTTCTGGGTACTTTAAAGTATGGACTCATTTGAGGGGTAATCGATACTCATGAAAATTCCTGAGCCAACCCATAACAGTATTATTGACGATATTCGCGCTCCCCATCAATTTCATATTATCTATCTTTCAAAATGGTATAAATATAAATTTTTAATTCTTTTACTGAGTGATATTTTAGCGTTAGGTAGTGCTTGGGGCTTTGCTCGTTATCTCAATCATTTTTATTCTCCTATTCCTGCGCCTTTAGTCTGGTGGGTTTGGTTCGGACTGCCTAGTTTATTTTGGATTTTTGCCCTAGTAATTATTATTCTTTTTGCCTCTAATGGGCTGTATAGTGGTTCAACCAACCATAGTCAGAATTATGTTCAAACAACTAAGTTAATTAGTTTTGTCTATTTACTGGCTTTAGTCTTAGGGTATTTCTATGACCCTCAACTAGCACCACCTCGCTCACTTTTTTTTACTTCCTGGTTTACTAGTCTAGCAACGGTGATGGGTTCTCGATTGCTAGTCAGTTTAATTTTAGGACAATCGAAGATTAAAGAGATGCAAGTCTTGGTTTTTTTAATTGCCTCTTCTCAAAGGTTAGCCAAACTCTCAAAAAATATTGAAAAACGTACTCACTATAAAGTCTGTGGAGCCGCTTTTTCCCATACAGCTAACAGTCGGGCTACCCTAAAAGCTATCTTAGACTCAGGCGCACAAGAAGTTCTTTTAGAGAGTTTACCTAAAACGGAACTGGCTTCGACACTGTATTGGTCTTTGCGGCGGGCGGGCATTTCTTTAAGATTACTGCCATCTAGTAGGGAGATGCTCTATAGAAGAGGTATTCCAGAAATCTTTGCTGGACTTCCCACTTTAAGAGTTGACCATTACTTTTTAGTCGGTTGGGACTATCGCTTAAAACGTTGGTTAGATATTATTGCTGCTTTGATTGGTTTAGTTATTTTAGCTCCTTTATTTTGCCTAGTTGCTTTATTGATTAAATTCTCCTCACCAAAAGGTCCTGTTTTTTACCGTCAAGAACGAATAGGACTAAATGGTAGGGTCTTTCAGATGTGGAAATTTCGCACGATGGTGGTTGATGCAGAACAGATGCAAAAAAAACTAGAGGCGAAAAATCAAAATCCTGATGGCGTTATGTTTAAGATAAAAAATGATCCTCGGATTATACCAATTGGACATTTTCTCCGCAATTCTAGCATTGATGAGCTCCCACAGCTCTTTAATGTTCTCTGTGGTCAGATGAGCCTAGTCGGTCCACGTCCTTTACCTATTCGAGATGTGGAACGCTTTGAACAATGGCATCATATTCGCCATCAAGTATTACCAGGTATTACAGGACTCTGGCAAATTTCGGGACGTTCTGATCTGAGCGAGGATTTTAATGATGTAGTTAGGCTAGATTTATACTATATAGACAATTGGTCTTTAAACCTAGATCTCACTATTTTGATTGAAACAATAAGAATAGTTATTTTTCGGCAAGGAGCCTATTAAGCAGGAGGCAGGAGACAGGAGGCAGGAGGCAGGAGAAGGGAGACAGGAGGCAGGAGGCAGGAGGCAGGAAGACAGATGAGATTATAATAAGTATTAACATTCATTCTTTATAGATAACTGTGCTAGTTACCTCAAATACGTCCAAGATTGAGTACTCAAAAAGAACTCTGGAACGAGCTCAAGTTGCTCTCTTATGCTCTCCTTTCTGCTTACTGCTCTTTGTCACTATGATGAAGCAAAGTGTACCTCTTCCCTTAATTGCTAATAAAAGTGGGCGAGAAAAAGGCTATACAAGAAAAAAGCTCCCCGAAATCTTCGTAGAAAATGAATTGGGTTGGCTGATCCAGGTAGGACTATTAAGACGAGAAGTAGATGGACAAGGAATAACTGATAGTTTTCGCATAACTCCTCTAGGTAGAAGGATTATTACAGAATTTGCACAAATAGGGGAACTCTTTCCTAAACCTACTCTCTGGCAGAAAATAACCAATTTTTTTACTCGTTGGTTGAGAATAGGTTAAATCTTCAATCCTCCCCACACCCTACCTTTCAAGGGTAGGTTTTTAAAAATTGGGTATAGTGCAGACAAGGAGGACAAGGTAGGAAAGTGGACAAGGAAGAAAAACAGTATAATATTCGCTTTTTAACAGTACAAATTAAGAAAAAAGCCTATTTTTTAATAGAACAATCTTCCAAGTCTTCCAAGTCTTCCAAGTTTCCCAAGTCTTGTCAACACCAGAATGTAAAATATCTACCCTTGAAAGCCACACCCTACCCCCTACTAAAACGCATCATCGATGCGTTTTAGCTTATGATTATAGTAAAACTTAAGTTCTGAAAGAATGCAAATCAGAAGAAGACCACCGATTGTCCCAGTTGACGTAGATACAGTACGTTATCAAGTTAATCTACCGGATGCGACACCACAGAACATTCTCGAAGAGATAGTCTGGCAGAAAGAAAAAGAAGTACAGCAAATGAGGGAATCTTTACCTCTAAGACAATTACAAGGGAAGATCAAAGATGCACCACCGGTAAGGGATTTTCTACTAGCCTTAAAAACAAGTCAACGTCAACCAGCCCTCATTGCTGAAGTCAAAAAAGCTTCACCTAGTAAAGGAGTAATAAGAGAGGACTTTGATCCAATAGCTATTGCTAAAGCCTATCAAGCAGGAGGCGCAGCTTGTATCTCAGTTTTAACAGATACTAAGTTCTTTGGTGGAAGTTTTGAAAATCTCTCGCAAGTAGCGCAAAACGTCCAAATCCCCATACTATGTAAAGAATTTATTCTCTATCCCTATCAAGTATATCTGGCTCGTAGTCGAGGCGCAGATGCAGTTCTTTTAATTGCTGCTATTTTGAGTAATCAGGATTTACAATACTTTTTACGCACTCTAGAAGAACTGAAAATGACCGCTTTAATAGAGGTGCATACTCTAGAAGAATTAGATCGAGTTCTTCAGTTAGGCGGCGTACATCTAGTAGGTATTAATAATCGCAATTTAGAAAACTTTACAGTAAATATAGAGACAACCTGTAACATTCTCCAAGAACGCGGTACAGAATTGAAAAAAAGAAACATTGTAGTCTGTAGTGAGTCAGGAATTCATAACAATACTGATTTACGAACCGTTCAACATAGTGGTGCCCAGGCGGTTTTAATCGGGGAATCACTAGTGAAACAGGAAGATCCTGAACAGGCTATTATCAACATCTACACAGGGATATAATAAAATACTTAGGAATAATCCAGTATTCTCTTGTGGGATGTTTGAGCTGAGAATTGCCTCCTGCTATCGAAGAATGAACAAGTTTAACGAATTAAAGTAAGGACAAAAAAGAAATGGATAACAAACTAATGCTAATGATCCCAGGTCCTACGCCTGTACCTGAAAAGGTTCTCTTGGCTATGGCTAAACATCCTATAGGACATAGGAGTGGAGAATTTAGCAAGGTCATTGCCGAACTGACAGAAAACCTCAAATGGCTACACCAAACCCAAAATGATGTCTTGATCTTAGCTGCAAGCGGAACAGGGGCCATGGAAGCTGGGATCATCAACTTTCTCAGTCCAGGCGATAGGGTACTAGTCGGAAATAATGGGAAATTTGGCGAACGTTGGGCTAAGTTGGCAAAAGCTTTTGGCGTAGCAGTAGAAGAAATTACAGCAGAATGGGGAAAACCTTTAAATGTAGAAGACTTTCGCAGTAAGTTAGAAGCTGATAGCGAAAAAAGCATCAAAGCAGTCATCATAACTCATTCAGAAACATCGACAGGAGTTCTCAACGACTTAGAAGGTATCAACAAAGCAGTAAAAGAACATGGAGAAGCTCTAATTATTGTAGATGCAGTAACTAGTCTAGGGGCTACCAATGTTCCCGTTGATCAATGGGGTCTAGATGTAGTCGGTTCTGGCTCACAAAAAGGCTATATGCTACCTCCAGGACTTGGCTTTGTCTCTGTCAGTGCTAAAGCTTGGCAAGCCTATAAAACAGCTAAAATTCCTCGCTTTTATCTAGATTTGGGTAAATATAAAAAAGCAACTGATGAAAATAGTTCTCCCTTTACCCCCGCAATTAACCTAATGTATGGGTTACAAGCGTCCCTACAAATGCTGAAGGCAGAGGGTTTAGAGTCCATCTTTAAACGTCATCAAAAGGCTACTAGCGCCACAAGAGCGGCTATGAAAGCACTCTCTCTACCTCTATTTGCAGCCGATGATGCAGCAAGTCCTGCTATTACTGCAGTTGCCCCAACTACTGTAAGCGCAGAAAAAATCCGCAGTGTGATGAAAAAACGCTTTGATATTGCTTTAGCAGGTGGACAGGATCATCTAGAAGGAAAAATATTCCGTATGGGTCATTTAGGGTTTGTTGCTGAAAGAGATATCCTAGCAGCTATTGCTTCCTTAGAAGCAACCCTAATAGAGTTAGGAGATACTACAGTAACTTCAGGTGCGGGAGTTGCAGCAGCAGCTCGGATTTTGATTCAGTAAGTAAGTTAGGGGTTAGGGTTTATTTCCCCACGCCCCATACCCCAAACCCTACCCCCTTTAAATTATGGAAGCAGAAGAACTAGTCGCCGCTTTAGAAATTCCTGCAGATCTGAATTTTGCACTTCCCGATCCTGAAGATGAAGCTCTACCCGAACTAGACTTTCAAAAACAGGTGGATAACTTTTGGAAAGTTTGCGATAAGTTTGATTTACAGACAGATATCTGGCGAGGTCGCATTTTAAAAATAGTCAGAGATAGGGAGAAAAAAGGCGGCGAGGGTCGTGGGGCGGGGTTTTTGAACTGGCTTAAAGATAGGGAAATTACTAAGAGCCAGGCTTATAAATTGATTGAATTAGCTAATAGTGCTGATACTCTTTTAGCAGAGGGGAAATTAGAACCAGAAGCCATTAATCGTTTTAGTAAAAATGCCTTTATAGAAACAGCCAAGTCAGATCCCGAAGTGCAAAGGTTAGTCGGGGAAGCAGCCCAAAATGGCGACCATATTACTAGGCGTGAGGTGAGACAACTTTCTGATCAGTTGATGGCTCTGGGTTCCGAGTTACTACCACCTGAGGTGAAGGAGAAAGCAGAAGAAGGAAGTCTTTCCCCTCGTTATTTAGCACCTTTGGTCAGGGAATTAGAAAAACTCCCCCCTGAACATCTAGAAAGTATTCAAAGGGAAGTAGCCCAAAATCCCGATGTTGATACAGTTAAGACCATGACCACAGAAGCTCGGAACTTGGGTAAATACTTAGATGCAGCAGCCCAAGTACAAACCCTCAGACGTGGTTCTATAGACGTGGGGATGGCTTTAGAAGAGGCAGTTAGGTTGGAGTGTTTAAATACGGCGGCTGACCTCGTTAAACAGGCTACACAGTTAGAGCAGACTGTAGGTAAACTATATACTACTTGGAAGAGGTTAGGCTCTCTAGCCGACCGTCTCTATGTTGATACAGGAGCTAGTAATCCTCACCTGCGCTCAATGCTTACCTGTTTAGAGTCCCTAACTGGTGAAGTCATTGAAGTAGAACTAGATGATGCAGGGCAAAAAACAGTGCGTCTGAAGATTCTCTCTACAGAACCCACCACAGAAGCTCCTTTTTAGGCTATGTTAGAGTAAACCAATTGATACTTGATGCTAGATAGATAAACATGACTATTGCACAAGAAAAAGACCTGACAACTAATGTAGTCTTTCCCCCAAGTGATTTATATAGCGATGAACCCCCCTTGGAAACCGAACTTCATTTACGTCAAATAATCTGCCTTTTACAGTCCCTAGAATGGCTATGGCAAGATAGGACAGATTTCTATGCAATAGGAAACCTAACTATTTACTATAGTGAAAAGCAACTCAAGTCGGAGGACTTTAGAGGACCTGATTTTTTTGTCGTCTTAGGAACAGAACGGAAGACGCGCAAAAGTTGGGTAGTTTGGGCAGAAAATGGTCAATATCCTAACGTCATCATAGAAGTACTTTCTGCCACTACAGCTAATACAGATAAGAACTTAAAAAAAGAAATCTATCAAAATATCTTCCGGACACCTAATTACTTTTGGTTTGATCCAGAGAGTTTAGAACTAGTAGGGTTTCATTTAGTAGAAGGGAAATATCAACCCCTATCCCCTAATGAACAAGGACATCTCCCGAGTCAAGAATTAGGGTTATATTTAGGGGTAAATGAGGGAGTTTTGCGGTTTTTTACTCCTGTTGGTCAATTAGTCCCCACGCCAGAGGAAAGAGCCATATTAGAAGCTCAAAAAGCTACCCAAGCCCAAGCAAGAGCCATACAAGCAGAACAAGAAGCTCAACGTTTAGCAGCTAAACTAAGAGAGTTGAATATAGACCCCAATACTTAAGTAGAATAGAACATGGGTCATGTAATTACTACCTGGACAGCACAGGCTTTTAGTTCAGGTTGTTGGGAGATAGGACAAGCTTGGGGATTGTCTAAAATTGTTAAGAAATCCAGTATATACTGGACGTTTTAGAACTTTCGTGTTCCAATTGGTAAGCATAAACCCTTAATTCGGAAGGATTATGCAGAGTATTAAAGCCCACTTTCCGTAACTACCAATTTGGTTCGTACATTTTGGCAAAATATACTATTTTTATAGGCAAATTTCAGTACTTTCTCCAAGAATTATTTAGTATGAAAATTCTAGACTTTCAAAAGTAAACGCTCTATATTGTAAAAGAATATTAAGTATTTATACTTAATATTCTTGAAAATTAAGTACATAAGCTTTGATAATCAAGAAGTTTGTAATGTACTATCTGTACGCTTACGGAATGTGGGTTAAAGTAGAAAAACTTATAGGAACTCTCCTTGGGTGTAGTACTAGTTATAGGTTTAGGTTCAGCAGTTTCAGCCAAAGCAGTTAATTTAATTACAGATGGCAGTTTTGAACAAGGTTTTCCTAATGGCTTAGACAATAATGGTGCCTTTACTACAGTGTATGGTGGTGATAATACATCTCTGCCTAGCTGGACAGTAACAGGTGATAGTATTTATGTATTAAATAGTTCTCAATGGACTGCTTCTAACGGGGTTAGAAGTATTGATAGACTTTTTTTGGATTGGTCTAAATTTTACTAGCTTCTACAAGGTTCTAAAGAAATTTGAAATCCAAGAGCAAAGACTATTTTCTGGACTGTTGAAAATTGCGGATTTCCTGACTCTGAAAGCGCCTTGTAAAGACTTTCTCTCCCTAATTCCGTTTCTGCAGCAATCTGACTCATTCCTTGAGTAGCTCGAACAACATTTCTAAGAGCAAGGAGAAACTCTTCAGGAGTGCCTTCATGGAGTGCGTCGTTTAAGTAAAGAGTTGCATATTCTGGATCTTGTAAATCACGATCCAAGGTTTCGTGTATATCTTTCAGTTTCATCTTTGTACCTTTTCCAGATTTCTTTTGCTTTTGTAATATCATTGTTTTGGGTACTTTTATCACCGCCTCCTAGAAGAACAACGATAAAATTTCCCACTCTTGTGAAATAGATCCGATAACCTGCACCAAAATGAAGCCGCAGTTCATAAACTCCTTCTCCCACCGATTCAGTATCGCTAAAATGACCTAGTTCAATTCTATCTAAGCGCCGCCGAATCCTGACTTTGGTTACTTTGTCATTCAAAGAATTGTACCACTCAATAAAGGGGATTTTTCCTACATCGGTTTCTAGGAGTTTGATGTAAATGCTAGGTTCCATTTGAGCACCGTATCTTATAGGATACAGTATAACAAAAAAATATCCTTTTATTTTATCCTTACTGGTGAGGTAATTGAAGTAGAACTAGATGATGCAGGGCAAAAAACAGTGCGTCTGTAAAAGCGTTACGCGCGGCTTCTCTACGAGAATATCCTTTCTACAGAACCCACCACCGAAGCCCCTTTTTAAACATTAACTAGAATTGTTAAGAAATTCAGTATATACTTGATAGTCTATAACTTTTGTGTTTCAATTACTATCTATAAACCCTTAATTCGGACGAATTATGCAGAGTATTAAATCAGAAAAACTTATAGAAACTCTCCTTGGGGGGGGTACTACTTATAGGTTTAGGAACCATAAGTCCAGCCAAAGCCCTCACTTATCAACCCGTCGACTTCTCTTCTTCTTTTAATGGGAATCTACAAAACACTAATTCGCAGTATCCATCAGGAAATGTGACTTTAGGCGGTGTTCCTTTTGATATCGGTTTAAACGGTTCGGGCGGTAATAACTTTTGGAATGGATATATAGCAGCAGGTACTGGTTCAGAAACCGAAACACTTAATATCAATGTAGGTGTTTTTGGAGTAAGTGAAGTGGACACGTTAATCAATACAGATTGGGGACAGTTTGGTCCAAATAGCTATGCTTCTATAGAGTTTATTGGGACGGGAGGCGCTGACTACACAGTTAATTTGATCGGTGGTGTTGATATTCGAGACTTTAATCCCAGCATCTGGACAAATACTATTAATGGGACAACAACAACCCAAGTTTTTCTAGCATCTAATGGACAAAGACTAGATAAACAACAATTTGTCTTACCGAGTGCCTTTGACAACCAGACTTTAACCAGCATTGTTCTAACAGATACGGGTAATTATGCTTTTCAGCGAACCTTTCTATCAGGTGTAAGTGTAGGAGTAGGCACAGCAGTTCCTGAACCGACAAGCATTCTTGGCGCTATAACGGCTTTAGGGTTAGGTACAGGTTTAAAACGTCAACTAACTAAAAAGAGAAAAGACGCATAAAAGCAAATATCATTAACTTTTATAAAGGTCTGGGCAATAGCTTAGACTTTTTTTGCACGCAGTAGGGAACAAGAAACAGGAAATAATAGGTACTATTATACAATTTAAGTTCGTTTTAGCTTACCTAATCTGGCTGCATTACACTATTGTCGAGATGTCTTTTGAAAAGAATGATACTATAGATGAAAACTATCCCATCAAAAAATGGCTGAAACAATCAAAGCTTTATTTGACGGCGAGGTATTCCGTCCTACAGAACCTATTCTGCTAAAGAAAAAACAATGAATCTACCTCAAAAATTAGATTTTCCTTTGGCTAAAGCTGAATATTTATTAACGCGTGTAGCCGAACCAGGACAAGGAGGAGATAAACAAAATTATTGGCAAAATATTTTAGGTTTTAATTCAGCAGAAGCAATCCGTGAAGCTATTCTAGCAAAAGTATCTACAGAGCTATTACAACGAAAAGAAAAACATCCTTATGGTGAACGTTATATAGCAATTATTTCCATTAACACACCAAAAGGACTATCCAAATTAATTCTCACTATTTGGTTAGTTAAATTTGGAGAAAATGTAGCAAGATTTATTACTGCAATTCCAGCAAATAAAAATGAGGTACAATCATGACAAATTTTAACTTATTTGATACTGTACGGTTAAATAAAGATCTGTTTTTAGCCAAGGGAACAATTGTCAAAAAAGGTACTATCGGGACAATTGTAGAAGTTTACAATATTGGCGAAGCATACGAGGTCGAATTATTTGGAGGATGGGTAGAATATGAAAAAGATAATTTGATTGCCAGTCACAGAGATGCTCCTAATTCCTTCATAGAAACTATTGGGGTCGAAACAGTATATCCTACTGATATTGTATTAGTAAAAACTGCTAGTGAAACTGTAGGAGTAAGAGCACAATTATTGACTATTTTAGATGAATTATCAGAAGAAAATTTGCAACAAATTAGAGATTTTGCTGAATTCCTCAAACAAAAACAACTACATAAAATATTAAATTAACCTGAGTTCAAGTTAAGAAAATTGTGGAATAACCAAGTAATAAAAAGTCACTTAGTTTGGTAAGTTTTTCTACTATATAGCAACAATACTAAAGTCCCTCACTCCTTTCTCTAGAGTATTTCTAACTACTACTAACTGGACAGCACAGGCTTTGAGTTCAGGCTGTTGGGAGATAGGACAGGCTTGGGGATGAGTAAGACTGTTAGCTTCTGCTTGATCTGCCCAAAGTGCTCCCCAGTGCATAGGGACAAATAAGGTACCAGGACGGATAGCAGAGGTAATTAAGGCAGGAAAACTAGCCATTCCTCTAGTAGAACGTACCTCAACTAACATTTTCTCAGTAATACCTAATTTAGCTGCATCACGTGGGTTAATCTCAATAAAAGGCTCAGGGTGCATTTTGGTAATTTTCTCAATGCGTCCTGTGCGAGTTTGTGTATGCCAATGTCCATAGACCCTTCCTGTGGTCAAAACAAAGGGATAGTCTGGGTTAGGTGGTTCGGCTAGTCCACCGGAGTGATAGGGTTTAAAAATGGCTCTGCCATCAGGAGTAGAAAACCTTAAGTCTGTATAGAGTCTCTTACTGTTAGGTTGATTTTCTTTACTATTAAATAAAGCAGAAAGTAAGCCAGGTTTAGTAGTTGTTGTAACAGATTTTTCTTCAGATGGTGCTGGCCATTGTTGTGGACCAGAGGTTTTTAATCTCTCATGGCTTAACCCAGATACATCACAGAGACGGGAACGAGTTAACTGGACAAACTCTCTATAGACTTCTGCTGAAGTCGTAAAATTAAACTGTTTAGTAAACCCTAAACGACGACCCACTTCCGCAAATATTTCCCAGTCTGCTTTGGCTTCCCCAAGAGGAGGACGAAAAGCCTGACAGAGGGTGACCATGCGTTCGGAATTAGTCATAGTGCCTGTTTTTTCCCCCCAAGCAGCAGCAGGTAAAATAAGATGAGCATAAGCTGCTGTTTCTGTAGGATAGAAGGCATCTTGATAGATAGTAAACGGAGATTTTAAGAGGGCAGCCTTAGTTCTTTCCAGATCTGGCATACTAACAGCAGGATTAGTAGCCGCAATCCAGAAGACCTTAACTTGATTGCTTTCTAGTCCTGTAATCATCTCCCAAGCAGTGAGTCCTGGACTCGGGGATATACTGTCTACTTGCCAAAATTCCTCAACTGTACGGCGATCTGATTCCTTTTTAACAGAACGATAGCCAGGTAACAAATGGGATAGTCCTCCTGCTTCTCTCCCCCCCATCGCATTAGGTTGTCCTGTGAGGGAGAAAGGTCCTGTCCCGGGTCTCCCGATATTGCCTGTCATCAGATGGAGGTTAATAATACTAGAAACCTTAGCTGTTCCTTCTGTAGACTGGTTAACTCCCATCGACCAGAGGGAGAGAACCCGTTGTGACTCTGCCCAATATTTAGCGGCTGTTTCTAGATAGTCTATGCGAATACCACAGGTTCTTGCGACTATTTCAGGGGTATATTGGCGAATGACTTCTACATAGGCTGTAAAGTTTTTCGTACATTCATCGAGGAAAAAACTGTCTATTTTGCCCCATTTCAGGAGTAGATACCCTATCCCATTGAGTAAATCAATATCTGTACCTGGTTTGATGGCTAAATGGAGATCTGCAACCTGTGCTGTTTTGGTTGTGCGTGGATCTACAACAATGAGTTTAGCTTTGGGGTCTTTTTTAATATGTTTTTGAAGACGGTTAAAGACTATGGGATGACATTCTGCTGCGTTGCTACCTATTATAAAGGCACAGTCTGTCAAGTCTAGATCTTCATAGCAACACGGAGGACCATCAGATCCTAAACTCTGACTATAGCCTGCCACGGCTGAAGACATACAGAGACGGGAGTTAGCATCAAAATTATTAGTTCCTAGACAACCTTTTAAGAGTTTTTGCGCCACATAATAATCTTCTGTTTGAAACTGTCCTGACCCATACATACAAATAGCATCAGGTCCATCTTTCTCTAAGACAGCTTGTAGGCGTTTGACGATATGATTAAATGCTTCTTCCCAAGTGATTCTTCTTAAGGGTTGATCCAGAGTTTCTCTAAAAAGTGGGTATTTCAGTCTGTCTTTATCTATGGACTCGGTAACTGTTGCCCCTTTGACACAGACCATTCCGGCGCTAGAAGGATGTGAACGATCCCCTATAACTTTCCATTGATGACCAGTTTCACTATCTCTATTGGTTGTCTTACCTGAAGCAGCAGGAGGCACTACTTCTAATCCACATCCTACACCACAGTATGGACAAAGGGTTTTAATTGACTCTGCCATCTTTTATGTATTTTTTTGTTAAGGTATTTTATTCTATTGTCTTTCTTTCTCAGAGCTAAATTGTATTGTTTAATACCAATTTTTCAGACATTCTCATTTTTTGAGATAGGTGATGCAATTTATACATTCCCCCCAATTCCCCCAATCCCCTCACCCCCTCACCCTTTCAAGGGTAGATATTTTACATTCTGGTGTTGACAAGACTTGGGAGACTTGGGAAACTTGGAAGACTTGGAAGATTGTTCTATTAAAAAATAGGCTTTTTTCTTAATTTGTACTGTTAAAAAGCGAATATTATACTGTTTTTCTTCCTTGTCCACTTTCCTACCTTGTCCTCCTTGTCTGCACTACACCCAATTTTTAAAAACCTACCCTTGAAAGACCCCCTCACCCCCCTTCCCTGTTATGCTAGTAAAAAAGACACTTTAAGAAAATATAAAATATACTGTCTACATGGATTTAGTCTCCCTAGAAAGCCTTTTAGATAACTTCTCATTTGCCATTCTCTTGGCTACATTACTGGTCTATTGGGTAAATTTTGCCTTTCCTAACCTGAGTTATCTCAACATCACAGGAACAGTAGGAATGGCTATAGCTAATCTCTCTATAGCCGCTTTATTAGCCTCACGTTGGCTAGAAACAGGCTATTTCCCTATTAGTAACCTCTATGAATCTCTCTTTTTCTTGGCTTGGGGAGTCACCCTAGTCCATCTCATCACAGAAAAGATGAGTCAGAGTCGTCTAGTTGGCGTAGTGACTAGTCCAGTAGCTATGGCCATTACAGCCTTTGCTACCCTCACTTTACCGCCTGATATGCAGTCAGCAGAACCCCTAGTACCTGCCTTGAAGTCAAACTGGTTAATGATGCACGTCAGTGTTATGATGCTTAGTTACTCGGCCTTATTAGTAGGATCTCTAGTGGCTATTGCCTTTTTAGTCCTGACTTGGGGACAAGCAATAGAACTCAAAGGGAGTTCTGTCGGTTCGGGTTCCTATCGTCAGAGTCAAAGAACCATTACAGATACTCTGGTTCTAGAGAAATTGACTTTAGCAGATACCCTAGACAATATAAGTTATAGAATCATAGGTTTAGGCTTTCCCTTGCTAACTATTGGGATCATTGCAGGTGCAGTTTGGGCTAATGAAGCCTGGGGATCTTACTGGAGTTGGGACCCGAAAGAAACTTGGGCTTTAATTACTTGGTTAGTATATGCAGCCTACCTACACGCCAGAATAACGAGAGGTTGGCAAGGACGCAAACCAGCCTTACTAGCATCAAGTGGCTTTGTTGTAGTATGGATCTGTTATTTAGGAGTCAATCTCTTAGGTAAAGGCCTACATTCTTATGGTTGGTTCTTATAACTTTAGCCATGCCTAGATTACACGGTACTTGGATAGTCGAAAAAGAAACTTTCTGGATTTGGGGAGAACAATGGCAACCCATTGAAGAGGCAGAAGATAATCTACATCCCTTTAGTTTAGGGGAAGCAGAGTTAATAAACCTATTAACTCAGAACTATCAATTATCAGGCATAACAGAGGTAGAGAGGGTGATCTTGTCTCTACCTAGTTATAAGTCAGGTAAGTCTAAGAAAATGCTACCCCTCCTTGGGGAACAAAAAAAGACGGCAAAAGCAGACATTTCTACTTTTACTCTACATAAGTGGTCGGTTCAAGGGGTCTCACTTCCCCTACCCCAAGTCCTGCGGCTTTTTGAACAAGGAGTTTTAGGTATAACGGAAGAATCTCCCATCGGAGAAGATTTGAGGTTTTGGGGGTACATTTATAGCTGGTCTTTAGATTTAATTAATCGTCAGAAGTTCCTACCTAATCTCATAAGTTCTCAAGAGAAAGGGGTATGGTATCCCATCCTAGATAGTCTGAGTGATCAGACACTCTTGGCTAGATTAATTCAAGGTATCCCACCTGCTTGTTATGCTTATGAAAATTTGAGGACCCCTGTAGAAGAATTAATCCTCTCTTTTTTGCGAGTCATCTTTGATCAATGTCTCAGACAGAAAGTAAAAACTATCTCCTCTCCCCCTAAAAGGTCATGGATACTGCCTTGGCTTAAATCTCTGAGTCAAAAAGATGCAGAAATCAAACTAGATAGTAAGTCTTTAAAAAGGTTAGAAAATGCCTTACATACTTGGACATTACCCGTTCAAGACTATCTATTAACCCCTAGTAATGTACATCTAGCTTATACACAGTTTCATACCTGCTTCATCTTAACCCCACCAGAGATTATAGATAGTGAGGACGGACAAGGAGACTGGTTACTTAAATATGGACTGCAAGCCCTCGATGATAGTAATTTTCTAGTAGAGGCTGAGACTATTTGGTCATGTTCGGCGTCTCAACTTCTGCGGGGTGATAGAGTAATTAACTATCCCCAAGAAACCCTCCTCAAAGGGTTAGGAATTGCTGCTAAACTCTATGAACCCGTTAAAATGAGTTTACAGGAGAGTTTACCTACCCATTGTTCTCTCAACCCTATACAGGCTTATGAACTGATCCGGGCGATAGCTTGGCAACTACAAGACAAGGGTTTAGGGGTGATTTTCCCACCAGGACTATCTCCAGGGGTCAATGAAAAACGTCTAGGTCTCAAAATCCAAGCAGAAGTCAGTCCAGGGGAACGTCTCACTTTAGGTAGTTTACTCAACTATGACCTGTTTTTGGCAGTTGGGGAAGAAACCCTATCTAGAAGTGATTTTGAGAAATTACTCCAGCAAAGATCTCCCCTAGTAGAAGTAAAAGGACAATGGTTCGCCTTACAACCTGCTGATGTAAGAGCAGCACAAGCTATTCTAAATAAATCCTATGAAAAAACCCCCCTCTCTGTAGAGAATGCTTTAAGGGTATCCTTGGGGGAACCTGGTCAAATAGCTAAACTCCCTATAGTTAGTTTTACGGCTTCAGGCAGTTTAAAAAATCTCCTTAATCATTTAATGGGTAATCAAGGTATTGAACCTATTACTCATCCAGTCGGTTTTCAAGGGACCTTACGACCCTATCAAGCTAATGGGGTAGGATGGTTAGCTTTTCTGGAAGAATGGGGTTTAGGTGCTTGTTTAGCTGATGATATGGGTTTAGGGAAAACTCCGCAACTTTTGGGCTTTTTACTCCATTTACAGTCAAAAAATCTACTCAAACAACCTGTTTTAATTGTCTGTCCCACCTCTGTTATTACTAACTGGACCAGAGAGGTAGCCAAGTTTGCCCCTAGTCTCTCTACTATTATTCATCATGGGGATAAACGCTCTAAGGGAAATGATTTTAAACAGATGGTAGAGAAATATAATTTAGTTATTACTAGTTATTCCTTAATTCAGCGAGATCTCAAGTCCTTAGAAGGGGTTACATGGCAAGGTATAGTCTTAGATGAAGCGCAAAACATTAAGAACCATCAAGCTAGACAGTCTATAGCTATTCGTAAACTAAAAGGTAATTTTAAGGTAGCTTTAACAGGTACCCCTGTAGAAAATAGACTCTCAGAACTTTGGTCTATTTTTGAATTTCTCAATCCTGGCTTTTTAGGTAGTCAAGCCTTTTTTCAGCGTCGTTTTGCTTTACCGATTGAAAAAACTGGCGACAGAGACGCTTTAAATATCCTCCGTTCTCTGGTGCGTCCTTTTATTTTAAGAAGGCTGAAAACTGATACTAGTATTATTCAAGATTTACCAGAAAAACAGGAGATGAATGTTTTCTGTAGTCTGTCTACGGAACAAGCTAATCTCTATCAAAATTTAGTAGAGACTTCGCTAGCACAAATTGAGGAAAGTATAGGAATACAACGGCACGGTTTAATTCTCACTCTACTTCTAAAATTAAAACAACTCTGTAATCATCCGGCTCTCTTTTTGAAGGAAAAAGAACTCAGCCACTCTGAAAGATCAGGTAAGTTATTACGCCTAGAAGAAATGTTAGAAGAGTTGATTGCAGAAGGAGATAGAGCCTTAATTTTTACTCAGTTTGCCGAATGGGGTAAACTCTTAGTACCATATCTAGAAAAACGCCTCAATCGTCCTGTATTGTTCCTCTATGGTGGAACTTCTCGTCAAAATAGACAGACAATGATTGACCGTTTCCAACAAGATCCTAATGCCCCCCCTATATTTATCCTATCCCTTAAAGCAGGAGGCACAGGCTTAAATTTAACCCGCGCTAATCACGTTTTTCATGTGGATCGTTGGTGGAATCCTGCAGTAGAAAATCAAGCCACAGATAGGGCTTTTCGCATAGGTCAAAAACAGAATGTTCAGGTCCATAAATTTATCTGTACAGGCACTTTAGAGGAGCGAATTAATGCTATTTTAGAGGGGAAAAAAATGTTAGCCCAGCAGACTGTAGATGCTGGAGAACAGTGGTTGACAGAGTTAGATACACAGGCTTTAAGGAACCTTTTATTATTAGACCGTGATGCAGTAATTGATGAGGATAAAATAGTTTAGTTAAGCTGATGAGGGATCCTAAAAGGGATAAGGCAAAATTTGAAGATCTTTTGTTAAAGAATCTACCTTTTTAAGATCATAGATAAATTGACCTTGATAGTCTGCTATACCTAAATGTAAAACTTCTTGACCTCGAATCTGTATCATGGTGTAAGCAGAGTCTTTAGCTTTGCTAGGTGCAGATAGAGTTCCTGTATTATAAATACTATAAGTATTGTCTTTATACGAAAAATGTACATCAGATGAGATGCGAAGAGCTATTCTATTAATAGATGGAGAATCTTCCCATTGCTCTTTAGTTGAAAGTATTTTTTGCTGCTTATTGTAGAGAGATAGAGGTTGATTTCCTAAGGTTGTAGGATACCTTTTTTGTTGTTTAGTCAATGTTGCATAAATTCCGGGAGAAATATCATAAGCAAAGTGGGAAAGCGCAATAGGAGGGGAATCTAGAACAGGCTGAAATAAAAATGTTTGTCTTGGATTAAATCCAATAACACGGATACGTCTATCTCGTGCCTTTGATACTTGTTCTATGGCATCTGCTAATAATGTTTTTATCTTCAGATTTAGAACAAAATCTCCATTTTCATAATTTTTACCTAACCATTCAAATTCATGATTACCTGCATTAACAAAGAGAAGACAATCTAATTTATTTTCATCAAAAATATCCAAAATCCAAGAATAAAACCTAGCCAAGGTAATTACTCTTTGTCCCTCTGATAATTTCCAGAGGAAGCCCCAATCAAAGACATCGCCATTGATAGTCAAAGCTACTAGATCTTTGTCTTGAGTCAACTTTTTTAACACAGATTTTACTAAGAAGTGCTGTGAACAAGTAGAACTCTCTGTTCGAGCAAAATTTGGGAGATATTGTCGTGGGTCTAGATGTAGGTCACCTATTATAATATGTGTTCCTGTAGTCCGAGAAATGTTTTGTAATTGGACAGGATGAATCAGGCTTAAATTTGTTAGGGAAAACTCTTTTCTAGTCTCTTTTGGTTGTTCCATTGATTCTATTACTGATGACATTTGAAAACGTTTAAAGTGATTACAGCAAATGTAAATCTCGTTACGCCACAACTTAAAAACCAAAACCCATGCGGACTCGCCCCCTAGTTTTGTAGCTTATCTGGTCTCAAATTGCTGTAAGTAGGTTCATCTTCTACTAACTGAAGACCAAAAGTAAATTTATTTCTTGGTCTGGTCTAGCTTGAACCATACTTTTTGAGTTCCTCTATGATATGCTAGTAACATTGTAGACCCTACTTAAGCGTTTATGACCATTATTAATTAAGTACTTTTTATGCAAATTCTGGAGCATACTTCCACTAAATTAGTTATTTATAGTCGTCCTTTAGGACTTTGGACTTTGACTCTTATTTTAGTCCTCTTTGGACCTGTTGCTCTTCTATTCAAGATAGATTCAATAATTCAAGATAGTCAAGTTTTAACTAGTACATTTCTGACTTTTATTCCTTGGACTATAGTTGCTGGTTGGTTTTTTTTTAACAATATTCAGGTAATGACTAATACTTTTTCTAAGGAAACTCAAATATTGACTCAGGAAAAAAGTACTATATTAGGGAAGCGGACACAGCAATATGCTTTCTCAGAAATAGAAGATATTTTAATTATTGGTGCAGATGGCGAGGGGATTCCTATTAATCCTATACAAATCTTATTGAAATCAGGGAAGAAAATTCCTGTCTATTTAGACTTGGATTTTTTCAAAGCCCTACCAAAGGCCAAAGAAACCGAGGCTATTGTTCGCAAATTTTTAGAGTTAGAGGAAGAGACAGAATCTTAAATAATCAGATCTAACTTATAATTAACTACAGACCTTTTATCTTGTATTGCACGTACCATCGGGGCGGCTACGAGAGAACTGGTTGCCTATTCCCTTATTTCACACAATTACTTATGACAAAAACAATATTTAGTAGAATTATTGAAAAAGAAATTCCAGCCGATATTATTTATGAAGATGATTTAGTTCTGGCTTTTAGAGATATAGCACCACAAGCACCTACTCATATTCTAGTCATTCCTAAAAAACCAATTACTAGCCTATATACTGTTAGTGAAGAAGATCAAGACCTACTAGGCTCTTTACTACTAACAGTGAAAAAGGTTGCCGAAAAAGAAGGCTTGACTAATGGGTATCGAGTGGTTATCAACAATGGAAATGACGCAGGACAAACAGTCAATCATCTACATTTACATATTTTGGGCGGACGTTCTTTACAATGGCCACCAGGCTAACCCATAGATGAGATAGAATAAAAGATAATACTTTTTTTATTCGAGTCATCATGCAAAAGAGAATCTCTTTTTTAATGATCTCATTAGGTCTATTAACTGGGATCTTACCAAGTTTTGCCCAAGAACAGTCTGGTTGTTTTTGGAAAGATAGTAATGGTAAGTCTGTGGATCTGGGAGATCTTTGTAACAATAAGAACACTTCACCTCCCTCTCAACCACCTCAAGTTAATTCTCCCTCCTCAAATATCTTCAGAATACCAATTAAACGCCGAGTAGGTGGAGTCCCCGTAATAGATGTAATATTTAATGGAACACAACGCTATGAAATGGCCTTTGATACGGGTGCAACTGCGATCGCTATTACTCCAGAAATGGCTAAAGACTTAAATATTAAACCAGACAACAAAGCTGTAATAAGTACTGGTAATGGTAATGTAGTTGTACAGGTAGGAAGAGTAGCTTCAGTACAAGTAGGTCATGTGGTACACAAAGATCTAGCTGTAATTATTTTACCAAAAATTCCCATAGGTTTACTAGGACAGAACTTCTTCGGTCAACATGATGTAACCATTAAAGCTGATGAGATAGTAATTAATTTCCGCAATAAATAGAGCTAAAAAAACTCTGATCATCAAAAGTCATTGTTAATAAAAAAAGACTTTTTTAAAATAATAATCCCCTTGTTTTATCTTGTGTATTAGCTTACATTGACTGCAATTTTTTAATTACTTCTTGATAGATTTTGAGATTCCCCTGCTTTTTCAAAAGAGTAGCAGCCTTGGCAAAATCTTTTTTTGCTGCTTCTTTATTTTCTAATTTTATATAAGTATAAGCACGGTTATTATAGGCTTCTGCATCATAGGGATTAAGACGTAAAGCTTGATTATAATCTTCTATTGCTCCTCGGTAATTTTCTAGTTTATAACGAGCATTAGCACGGTTATAATAGACTGGAGTATAATTAGGATTGAGGGTTAGAGCTTTATTATAATCTTCTATTGCTTTTTTATATTCACCTAATTCTTCATAGGCATTCCCCCGATTATTGTAGATTTTAGCAGAGTTAGGATTGAGGGTTAGAGCTTTATTATAATCCTCTATTGCTTTGGTATATTCGCCTAATTCCCAAAAGGCATTAGCCCGATTATGATAAGTTACAAGCTGATGCGGATTCAGAAGAAGTACTTGATTATAATCTTTTATGGCTTCTTGGTATTGGCCTAATTTATAATGAATGTTACCGCGTTTATTATAAGCTCCAATGTATTGAGGATTGAGCAAAATAACTTGATCATAATCTTCGGTTGCAGCAGTATAGTCTGCTAAATCACTATGAGCATTACCCCGATTATAGTAGGCTAAAATAGAGTCAGGATTGATGGATAGAGCTTTATTGTAGTCTTCTATTGCTTTGGTATAGTTACCCGAATAGGCAGACAAATTACCACGATTAATATAACTCTCAATCAAGTTAGGATTAAGTAGTAATGCTTTAGTATAATCTTCTGTTGCTCCCCTATAATCCTGAAGATGCTCCCGAGATAGCCCTCGATTATAGTAAGCTTCCGCTAAGTTAGGATTGATTCGTACTGCTTGATGATAATTTTCTATTGCCGCCTTATAATTCTTTAAATGAGTATAAGCAAGTCCTCGGTTATTGTAAGCCTTAGCATAATCGGGATTAATCCTGATAGCTTGAGTATAGTCTTCTATGGCTTTTCTATATTGATTTAAGTTATTGTGTGCTAGTCCTCGGTTATAGTAAGCATCAGCCGAGTCAGATTGCAGCAAAAGTACTTTAGTATAGTCTTCTATGGCTCCCTTATGAGCACCTAAATTGTTGCGAACATTGCCCCGATTATAATAAGCTGGAGCGTGCTTAGGATTGAGACTGATAGCTTGATTATAGTCTTCTAGAGCGCCATTGAAATCTCCTAAATTTCTGCGGGCATTAGCACGATTATAGTAGGCTAGAAAATTGTCAGGATGGAGGCGCAAGGCTTGATTATAATTTTCGATAGCCCTACTAAAGTCCCCTGATTCATAGCAATTTACTCCCTGGTTAATCTGAGCATCAGTATTAGTCATAGTTAGCAGTAAAATATTTACTTTTTACCATGATTTAAGCACAAAAAGCAAGTGAATTATCAGCAATTCTAGATTTGGATTTTTAGGATGAGTTAGCGGCAATAATTAGGTTCAAACTCATCTAGCATATTTGTCACCGCCAAACAACGTTTGATTGTGGACATGGTTACAGTACAATAGCTTAGAGGGGGCGAGGAGTCAGGAACTTGGGTGTTTATGGGGTATTCCATACTCTTCGAGATCCTTCGGATTTCCAATAAAAAAGGTAGATCACGACTCAACGCATTTAAGATGCGTTTTAGGGTGTAGGGATTAGGGAAGTCTTAACCGGAGGAATTAGGGGCATTCCACATGAGGTACAAAATTTTTGTTGTACTGACCTGAGTTGAGCGGGATTATCTAGGTCAGAATAGTTATTATTAGGACTGGTGCAATTGGGGCGAGTGCAAAATAGTTCCATGTTCAGCAGTTTTTTAGTCTATTTTAATACTATTTTATTAAGATACATAATAATTAGTCTTCTGTTTAACGATATTCGCGCACATGCCATAGTCGCAAGATAAACACAACATCTTCTATCAACTCGTACCGTATTTCGTAATCTCCGATAATTAAACGACGTACATCCCTTGGTGCAAATTCTGGCAAGGGAGAACCAAGACGCGGATGCTGTTCAAGTCTTTTTGCTCCTGTAGTTAGCTTGGAAACAACAACAGTAGCGGCCTTTGCATTAACTGGTTGTAAAAAGGCATGAAGTCGTACTAAATCCTCAAGAGATTTACTTGTCCACTTTACTAGCATGATGGAGCTGACAAAGGTGCATCAGTATCAAGACTAGCTACCCATGCTTCAACGGTAGCATGATCTATTGTGCGATCTGAATCAACATCAGACAAGCCTTCAAGGGTCATACGATAGCGATGTTCTTCTTGTTCAACAAAACTAGACAAAGCTTGTTTAATGATCCAACCACGCGAACGTTCAAGACGCGTTGCCAACTGGTCAACCTGATTAGCCAAAGAGAGCGGAATATGTGCAGTCATTACACGAGTTTCTGTGGTACTCATTTGATTAACTTTTAATCACTATTAATCATGATCATAACACTAAGTTACAGCAGTTTGAGACCAGATAAGCTTGCTTAACTAGGGAGCTCTCTCGGGGTTCCCCGCACGGGTTTTGGTTTTTAAGTTGTGGCGTAACGAGATTTATATTTGCTGTAAGCCTTTTAGATGCGTTTTAGCTTACTCAACTCTCCCATATCTAGCTATCAAAGGTTGAGTAGGATTTTCTAAATTATATTGCCAAGTCCACATCTGATCCCCTAGGGAAAAATGCCACCATTCCCCTAAATGACGACGAAAACCAGCTTTAAACATCACATTCAGGAGAATTTCTCTCCTACTTTGATATATAATTCCTTCAGGCTTATCTTGATAGTAATTAGGCTCAGATCTCGCTGAAAGTTCGTCTATTTCTCCCCCCATATCGAGGTCTTCTCCCTTCTCATTAACTAGCGTCAAGTCTATTGCAGCACCAGTACTGTGTGGAGGTGGGGTCTGGAGATTATTACTAGGAACAGCCCAAATAGTATATACTTGTTGCCAAATTAATTTCTCTTCTGCTTGGGAGAGATCCTCTTTTTTTAGACCTTTTTGCTCTAAGATCTCCTTAAAAGTATGCTCGACCATGAATTTTTGTACTTCTACAGGTCGATAAGCATCAAAAACTTTTAATTTCCAGCCTGGATATTGAGCAGCTAAATATTTCTGGGCAACTATTAAAGCACTAAGTACCCCTTGACGTAAACAGTAAGGAGAACTACCTCTATAATCTGCCCCTAATTTAGCATAGGGCGGCGGCGATTCTAATGTGAATACTGAAGAAGGAATGGGCACTAAAGGTTCCCCACAGTCTTCAATAGGAACCAACAGATAAGGTTTAGATGGGTTGTCTGGGTTGACGGAACTTATAGACATCTCAGGCAGACTCAATCCTTGTATTATATATTTCGGGTTTCCTTCTCTAGAATATTTTGGCTTTTCTACCTAGATCAAATATTACTCCTCAAGTACTTAGAAACTGTGATTTATGTTTGTCACAAGTCCCGTCTGTATAGTAGCTATAACCAACAGTTTAAGAGGAACATGACACCTCTAATTAGTATTTTGGTCTGCTTATGGTCACACTATCTCTGACTTCATTCTTTCCAATGTTAGAGTCATTTGATTGAACATTTGTTGAGGAGTTATCCCAAACTGATTTAATTGAGTTCTCATCTGTTCAATGGTCATTTTTGCCATAAAGTCTTCTGATAACTCACAACGCTTCATTAATATTTTATAGCGTTCTATAAAGTCCTCCATCTTGTCAATATAGATTTTTTTCCCCTCGCGATCAAATTTGCCGTAACTACTACCTAAATTGACGAGGAATTGATACTCCTCCATTAAATTTCTGACTTCATTTTGAACGATATCCGAATCAAAAAATCCCATTTTGATTAATCCTTTTTTTCTCTCTATAATATTCTAAAAGACTTAGCCTAGTCGACAAATACGGTTTTCCGTATTTTTAAAGATGGGGTTTTCAAGAGCTTAAACAACATCATAATAATAAGGTAGTTTCTTTTTGCTTTGGCTTATGCACAATACATTTATTCAACTTCTCAAGTCCCCTCGTCAACAAAAAATGGCAATAATCTTAGCTCTACTAACTATTATCTTACCTCTACCTATTGCAGGACTACAGAAATTTTACTTAGGACAGTATGTATGGGGGATGATTTATCTTCTTCTCTGGAATACCCCTATTCCTAGAATAGCCTCTGCTATAGATGTAGTGTGGTACTTTCTTCAAGATGCCAAAAGCTTCGACCTTTATTATAATTCTAAACTCTTCCAGACTATCCCTACCGCTCAAATGAAGGTTGAACATATTGAAGCTATTACGCTAGCCTTAGAAAAACTCGAACAATTTCGTCAACAAGGACTTATTTCTGAACTTGAGTTTGAAGAAAAACGCCGCCAACTCCTTGAACGTATTTAGATATTTATGAATTGGTTTCAGCGACAAAAATTACGTACTGTTATCGCCCAAAATCCTTATCATCGTCTTCACTCTCCTCTAGATGTAGCAGTTGCCGCAGAATTAGGCATACAAATAGATGTCAACCGTGCTACCGTGGATGAGTGGTTACGAGTTTCTGTTATTTCTATTCATCAAGCACGTAATCTTGTAGAATTATCTAGTATGGGAGTTCAATTTCTCTCCTTAGAGGATATTGCAGCAGCTTTAAATATTTCTTTGACTCAGATTAAGTTATTTGAACCCATCCTCTACTTTGCCTATTATGAACCAACTAGTTTAATTGCACCTCAACGACTCAATGTCAATCAAGCTTCTGTCTCTGATTTAGAAAATATTTATTGTATAGATAATGCTCTAGCTTGTGCTATCGTAGAGGATAGACAAAAAAACGGTTTATACAGAAATTTAGCTAATCTGCAAAATAGGCTTAAAATAGAAGGAAAACTAATGTCTCAATTAATACATTATTTGCACTAATTATCTGTACAAATGCTTTGTTTTTCCTACTCTACAGTCATTGACGCACCAGTTGAGAAAGTTTGGGCTTTTCATGAACGCTCGGATATCTTAAAGATTCTAACTCCACCTTGGCAACCTGTTCAGGTGATCTCTCATCAAGGAGGGTTAGAGGTTGGATCTATCTCAGAGTTTCGTCTTTGGTTGGGTGTTTTTCCTATTCAATGGGTGGCACAACATATAGAGTGTAATAAACCATATCTTTTTGTCGATAAGCAAATTATAGGACCAATGGAATATTGGATACATCGCCATCAATTTATTCCACTGTGCTACGCACAGAAAAATCAGAAGCAGCAGACTCGCTTGACGGATTCGATAGATTATACAATTATAGGTGGATTTTTTACTGAATTTTTATTGGGTTGGTGGGTTAACTCTCGTTTAAAGGAAATGTTTCGTTATCGTCACGAAATAACAGAGCAATTTTGTAAAGATGAAGCAGAATAAGGTAATTATATTAACTAAGTCAAGAGAAAATACTGTTAAGATTTAATGCTATTTTAAGAAAAATGGGTGTTTATCTGTGATTATGTTAATTATTTGTAAGACTGGAAATTAGACAATTAAATTAGTTGGAGAAAATATTATGACAATTATGACAAATGAATTCTTTTATGAGATAGGAAGCTTAATAATTTTATCTGGGGTATTATCAACCTATATTTACTTAACCAAAACTACTCAGAAAAGTACTCAAAATCTTTTGAAAAAACAGATTGAAATACAGAATGAAAAAAAGGAAATTATATCTAATTCAATAGAAGTTAGAAAAAATAATGAAAAATTGCAAGAAAAAAATGAAGAGTTAGTCAAAGAATTAAATGAGTTACAACTAAAGATCAAAGGGTTTGAAGAGTCGAAAAATCAATTATCTAATGAAGAAAAAGAGAGACAACAAGATATTGTAGTATCTTTAGAGAATCAGCTATTAAATCTTAAGCAACAAAATACTAGTCTAGAAAAAAATAATAAGGAACAACTTGAAAATATTAAGCAACTTCAACAGCAAACCGAAGAACAAAATAATAAGGTTTTAATACTTGAAAAACAAGCTGAAAGTTTAAATCACCAGAAAGCAACTCTACAAGAAAACCTCACTGAGAAAGAATCGTTAATATCTTCCCTAGAACACCAGACAGTAACTCTTCAGGAGAACCTCACTGAGAAAGAATCGTTAATATCTTCCCTACAAGAGAACCTAACCCAGAAAGAGACAGACATAAAAGAGAAAGAATCATTAATATCTTCCCTAGAACACCAGACAGTAACTCTTCAAGAGAACCTCACTGAGAAAGAATCATTAATATCTTCCCTACAAGAGAACCTAACCCAGAAAGAGACAGACATAAAAGAGAAAGAATCATTAATATCTTCCCTACAAGAGAACCTAACCCAGAAAGAGACAGACATAAAAGAGAAAGAATCATTAATATCTTCCCTTCAAGAAAACCTAACCCAGAAAGAATCGTTAATATCTTCCCTAGAACACCAGACAGTAACTCTTCAGGAGAACCTCACTGAGAAAGAATCGTTAATATCTTCCCTTCAAGAAAACCTCACTGAGAAAGAATCGTTAATATCTTCCCTAGAACACCAGACAGTAACTCTTCAGGAGAACCTCACTGAGAAAGAATCGTTAATATCTTCCCTTCAAGAGAACCTAACCCAGAAAGAATCATTAATATCTTCCCTACAAGAGAACCTAACCCAGAAAGAGACAGACATAAAAGAGAAAGAATCATTAATATCTTCCCTAGAACAGAACCTAACTCAGAAAGAAACAGACATAAAAGAGAAAGAATCATTAATATCTTCCCTACAAGAGAACCTAACTCAGAAAGAAACAGACATAAAAGAGAAAGAATCATTAATATCTTCCCTAGAACACCAGACAGTAATTCTTCAAGAGAACCTAACTCAGAAAGAATCATTAATATCTTCCCTAGAACACCAGACAGTAATTCTTCAAGAGAACCTAACTCAGAAAGAATCATTAATATCTTCCCTAGAACAGAACCTCACTGAGAAAGAATCATTAATATCTTCCCTACAAGAGAACCTAACCCAGAAAGAGACAGACATAAAAGAGAAAGAATCATTAATATCTTCCCTAGAACAGAACCTAACTCAGAAAGAATCATTAATATCTTCCCTAGAACACCAGACAGTAACTCTTCATGAGAACCTCACCGAGAAAGAACCCTTAATATCTTCCCCAGAAGACCAGAGAGTAACTCTTGAGGAACCAGAAACCCCAGAAGACCAGAGAGTAACTCTTGAGGAACCAGAAACCCTATCTATCATAGAATCAGAAATAGCTGACAATAAAAGTTCTCTAGAAGGCAAACAATTTGTTATTTTAGGTACATTAACAGAGATTAGTCGTGAAAAAGCAAAAGAAATAATTGAAGAAGCAGGTGGAAAAGTTATTAACTCACCCAGTGCCAAAGTAGATTATGTTGTAGTCGGAAAAGCACCTGGTGAAAAATTAAAGAGAAGTCAAAAATTAGGAATAAAACAACTTTCAGAAAGTCAATTTTTAACTATGCTACACTTCAAACAGTCATAACTAAAAGTATAGTAATTGATAAGCTAAGATGCACTTAAATTACGTATTCTAAAAAACCTCGTATCCCGTGTTTGCGTAGTGTGCGGTAAGCAACCCCTGCTGCTTTGATTGCTTCTGCAAAATCATTAATTTTTCCATCAATTACGACAAAGGAAGCTGAGTCCCGAGCTTTATTGACAATTCCTCTATAGATATCACTGATGAAAAAATTAGTTGCAAAATATTCAAAGAAATAGCAAATACAAGCTTGAATAAACAGTGAAAAAATTACTGCTTATGGCTATTTGTGTAAAAGCATCTTTCGCAAAGTTCGGGTTAAACACCAACTAAACCAAGAGTTGGCTTAAGTTTAGAACTAGAATAATCAGATTGAGACATAATTCTGCTGTTGCAATTTTCCAAAGAACTTCACACTTTAATTTTAATTAAGGTTTTCTCACAATTTTTGTAACAAAATTCACCATTTACTTTCTATTTTGGGTAATAGATACCTAAGTTGCGTTAAAAAAAATTACTTTGGTATCAAAGAAGACAATTTATAATCAAAGGATTAATCTACTCTAGAATATTGGATATTAAAAATTTGCCAACTATGTTATCGACTAATTATTTAAATATTCAACAAGCTAAAAAGATTATTTCCGCCCAAGAACTATCTACTTTAAATCAACCTTCTGATCGAAAGGCAACGCAACAGTTATTCGGACACTTAGCTACATTAGTCTGTAGTGGGTATATTTGGGCAAACAATTTAGAAAATCTCATAATAGCTATACCCTTTTTAATAGTATATGGATTTAGTTTAGCATCTATGTTTGCGACAGTACATGAGACAGCTCATAGGACTGCCTTCAGTAATAATCAGGTCAATGATACAGTAGCTTGGCTAGCTGGTTTACTTTCCTTTTATAATAGTACTTTCTACAGACGCTATCACAAGTGGCATCATCACTACACCCAAATTCCAGGGAAAGATCCAGAATTAGAAGATCCTAAACCAACTAACCTAAAAGAATATTTTTTAGAAATTATGGGGATACCCTGGTGGATAGGTAAAGTAAAAGGTCACATCAAAATAGCCCTTGGTAAACTAGAAGGATGTCCTTATATTGCAGAGGCTGTTAAAGAAGAAGTAATTAACTCTACTCGTTTACAATTGTTAGTTTACTTAATAGCAATTAGTATTTCTGTAGCCTTTAAACAGCCTTGGTTTATTATTTACTGGTTATTACCCTTAGCCGTTGGTCAACCTATACTCAGATGTATTTTACTAGCAGAACATACTGGTTGTACCTACGATGACAATCCTTTAACCAATACTCGCACAACTTTAACAATTTGGCCGATCCGCTTCCTCATGTGGAATATGCCTTATCATGCAGAACATCATCTATATCCTTCTTTTCCTTTTTATGCTTTACCAGAAGCACATAAAAAGTTGAATTCCTACTTCACTAAAGTAGAACCAAGCTACATTCAAGTTAATCGAGAAATAATTGCCAATTTTGCACATGAATGAGGTAATTGGAACTTTAAAAGTAGAAAACTTTCAGCTACAGTCTGGTGCAATTGTTCCAAATATAAAATTAACATATAAAACTTATGGAGAATTAGGTAAAAACCGTGAAAACGTAATATTGTACCCTACCTCCTATGGTGCACAGCATAGTGATCTTGAATGGTTAATTCATCCCAAGAGAATATTAAATCCCCAAAAATGGTTTATCATTATCCCCAATATGCTAGGCAATGGACTTTCAACTTCACCTAGTAACTCTGACTTAGGCATTGAACCAAACTATTTTACTCACTTTGATAATGTTCGTCTACAAGAAATACTTTTAACTTCTATATTTAATATTGAAGAAATAGCTTTAATTTATGGTTGGTCAATGGGAGCACAACAAGCATATCATTGGGGTGCCCTATATCCTGAAAAAGTTAAAAAAATAGTTGCTCTTTGTGGTACAGCTAAAACAACAGATCATAATCGTATTTTTTTACAGAGTTTAAGATCCGCCCTCATAGGAGATTCAACTTGGACAGGGGAAAGATTTGCAGGGGTTCCTGAGCAAGGATTTCGGACTTTTGCTTTAATTTATGCTAGTTGGGCAGCCAGTCAAGCCTTCTATCGAGAGGGAATATATTATCAACTAGGTTATCACTCACTAGAAGATTATCTTCAAAGGGGTTGGGAAGCTAATTATCGCAAAAGAGACCCTAATAATCTCCTATCGATGTTAGATACTTGGTTACATTGTGATGTAAGTAATAATTCAATTTACCAAGGCAACTATGAAATGGCATTAGGAGCGATCAAAGCTCAAACATGGGTTGTGCCTAGTAGCAGTGATCTTTACTTTACTCCAGAAGACTGCGCTAAAGAATCGAAACTCATTCCCAACTCTCACTATTTACCCATTCCTTCAATTTGGGGACATAGGGCTGGTAATCCCTACCAAAACCCAGAAGATGAAAAGTTTATTAGAAATATTCTACAAGAAATATTATGACAGACACACTAAAACAGTTCGCTCAAGAACAAGGTATTCGTTACTTCCTTATATCCTTTACCGACCTTTTTGGTAATCAGAGAGCTAAACTTGTACCAGCGCAGGCTATTCAAAATATTGCGACAAATGGGGCAGGGTTTGCAGGATTTGCTACTTGGTTGGACATGACACCAGCTGATCCTGATATTTTAGCTTTACCTGATCCTAATTCTCTTATTCAGTTGCCCTGGAAACCAGAAGTTGCTTGGTTACCTTCAGATCTTTATACTCCCAATGGCCAGGCAATTAGTCAAACTCCTCGTTTAATACTTAAAACAGTACTAAAACAAGCTCAAGAAAAAGGCTACAAGATAAAAACAGGAGTAGAGTGTGAATATTTTCTCTTATCTCCAGATGGAACACAAATAGGCGATCCTAGAGATCGGCAAGGGAAGCCTTGTTACGACCAAGAAAGCTTAATGCGACGTTTTGATGTAATTGCCGAAATATGTGATGCAATGCTTAAGTTAGGTTGGGAAGCTTATCAAAACGATCATGAAGATGCTAATGGTCAATTTGAGATGAACTGGAAATATGCAGATGCTCTAGTTACCGCAGATCGTCACGCTTTTTTTAAATATATGGTTAAAGCTATTGCTCAAAAACATTCTCTGCGAGCAACTTTTATGCCAAAACCCTTTGCTCATCTCACGGGAAATGGTTGTCATATTCATATCTCTCTCTGGGATCGAGAAGAAAAAGTAAATCTCTTCCATGATCGAGCAGGAGAACTTGGTCTCTCTCAATTAGCTTATCATTTTATTGGTGGAGTACTACATTCTGCAACTGCACTCTGTGCTTTTACTAATCCTACTGTCAATTCCTATAAACGTCTCAAGGCACCCGTAACTAATTCTGGAGCAACTTGGTCACCTAATACTATCAGCTACAGCGGAAATAATCGCACTCATACTATCAGAATACCAGATCAGGATCGTTTTGAGTTGCGTTTACCTGATGGCGCAGCTAACCCCTATCTTTTAGCTGCCTCTTTAATAGCAGTTGGACTAGATGGAATCAAGCAGGAACGAGATCCAGGTCCGCGCTATGACAATAATAGTTACACAGATCCTCTTCCAGCTAAGGAACTGCCAAATAACTTACTAGATGCTTTACGTTCTCTAGAAAATAATAGTATTTTAAAAGAAGCTTTCGGATCTGACTTTGTGACATCTTATATCAAGTTAAAACTGGAAGAACTACGCAATTATAACTCTCAGATAAGTAATTGGGAGTTGGAAAATACTCTAGATTGCTGATTTACAGCTACTTACAGCAATTTGAGACCAGACAAGCTTGCTTAACCAGGGGGCGAGTCCGCACGGGTTTTGGTTTTTAAGTTGTGGCTTAATAGATTTACATTTGCTGTAAGCTAAAACGCATTAAAGAGGCGTTTTAGCTTAATGCCTTCTATAAAAGACAAGAAACAGGATATACTGAAAAATTATCTATTAGTATCTGAAAAGAAGATTAGAAAATGCCTCGGATTTTCGATAATATAGAGCAATCTTTGCTTCCTGAATTAAAAAAGACACTAAATGGGGCAATTAGAGCAGACTTTTGTGTTGGGTATGTCAATCTCAGAGGATGGCAAAAGCTTCAAGATGAAATTGAAAAGTTTGATGGTGGTATAGATACTTGCTGTCGCTTATTAGTGGGAATGCAAAATTTACCAATTGAACAAGTTCATTCCTTATTTAGTCTAGCGAATAGTAATTCCAGTATTGATTTAAGTGAAGCAAATCGTCTTAGGAAAAAATATGTTGACCAGTTTCGAGAACAACTAATTATTGGCGCACCCAATAACCAAGATGAAGCTGCATTGAGACAATTGAGTAGTCAGCTAAAAGCAGGAAAAGTCAAGATTAAATTATTTTTACGTCATCCCCTCCATGCCAAACTCTATTTAATATATCGTCCTGAATTGGTGCCAATTATTGGGTTTCTTGGAAGTAGTAATCTGACTTTCTCTGGCTTATCAAAACAAGGTGAATTAAATATAGATGTTTTAGACCATGATGCTACCAAAAAACTGGAAGAATGGTTTGAAGATAAATGGCTAGATAAATTTTGTTTAGATATTTCTTCTGAATTAATAGAGGTAATAGATCAGAGTTGGGCTAGAGAAGAACTCGTATTACCTTATCATATTTATCTCAAGATGGCTTATCATTTATCCCAAGAAGCCAGAGCGGGTTTATCAGAATATAGGTTGCCTTTAGAATTTCGTGATCGTCTATTTGATTTCCAATCTGCAGCAGTTAAAATTGCTGCTCATCATGTCAATAAACGGGGTGGTGTATTGATTGGAGATGTAGTTGGATTAGGCAAGACCATTATTGGTACAGCCTTAGCCCGTATCTTACAAGATGACTCCTTTCTAGAAACATTAATTATTTGTCCTCTCAATCTTGTCCCAATGTGGAAGGACTATGTCATTGAATATCGCCTAATTGCTGAAGTTATACCTATTAGTGCAGTTATTAAAGAATTACCTAATCTTAGGCGTTATCGTGTGGTTCTAATTGATGAAAGTCATAACTTACGCAATCGAGAAGGCAAGAGATATAGAGCAATTAAAGAGTATATTTCCATCAATGAATGTAAGTGTATATTATTAAGTGCTACTCCCTACAATAAAACTTATCTAGATCTTTCGGCACAACTGCAACTCTTTATCCCAGAGGAGCAAAATCTGGGTATTCGACCTGAAAAGTTGCTCGCAGAATTAGGAGGAGAAATTGAGTTTAAGAAACGATATCAGGCTGATGTAAGCTCAATCAAAGCCTTTGAAGTTAGCAACTATACTGATGATTGGCGAGACTTGATGAAGCTATTTATGGTGCGTCGGACTCGTAGTTTTATTAAAAATAACTATGCTGAAGTAGATGAAACAGGAAGGAGATATCTAAAATTTAATGATGGCTCACGTTCTTATTTCCCCAGTCGTATTCCTAAAACAGCTAAATTTGCGCTTGGTAATCCAACAAATGATCCTTATGCTGCACTCTATTCTGGCGATGTGGTAGATATAATTAATGCCCTCAAATTGCCCCGCTATGGACTGGGTATGTATGAAGTAGACAAACCGCAACAACCTCCTAACCAAGCAGAACAAAAAATTCTGGCTAATCTTTCTCATGCTGGTCGTAGATTAATGGGTTTTTGTCGTACTAATTTATTTAAGCGATTGGAGAGCAGTGGGTTTGCCTTTATTCAATCCCTAGATAGACATATTTTAAGAAACTATATCTATTTACACGCAATAGAAAATAATTTAGATATACCCATTGGGACACAAGATGCAGCACTTTTAGATACTCGTAATAATGATATAGATTTAGACTCATTAGCTTCTACAGAGTTGGATCTAGAAGTTACTGATAATTCAGTCTGTGATATTGAAGAGCAATTTCATCAGCTAGATTACCAAAAACGTGCTCAGATCATATATCAACTTTATGCTACTAAGTATAAACGTCGATTTCAATGGATTAGACCGACACTATTTAAACCACAATTAGCAAAGAACTTACTCATAGATGCTCAAGCTTTAATTAGTGTACTGCAACTCTGCCCTAATTGGGTTGCTAGTTCCGATCAGAAGCTGATAGCCCTAATACAGCTACTCCAAAACAAACACAAAGACCGCAAAGTGTTAATTTTTACCCAGTTTGCTGATACTGCTCAATATTTGGGTCAAGAGATTAATAAGATTATTCCAGAATCAGCATTTGTTACAGGAAATACTGATAATCCTACTGATTTAGCCTATCTATTTAGTCCTAAGAGTAATAGGAAAAGTGAGGTCATTCCTTCAAACCTTGAACTGAGAGTTTTAGTTACAACAGATGTATTAAGTGAGGGGCAAAATCTACAAGATTGCTCAGTAATTGTGAATTATGATTTGCCTTGGGCAATTATTCGTTTAATTCAAAGAGCAGGAAGAGTTGATCGCATTGGTCAGGAGTCAGAAGAGATTCTCTGTTATTCATTTTTACCTGTAGAAGGTGTAGAACGTCTCATTAACTTACGCGCAAGACTACAGAGACGCTTAGAAGAAAATGCTGAAGTAGTAGGAACGGATGAGGAATTTTTTGAAGGCGAGAGTGATCGCATAGTTCGTGATCTATATAACGAAAAAACAGGGGTTGTCGATGATGATCTAGAAGATAGCGAAGTAGATTTAACTTCAGAAGCTTTTCAAATTTGGAAAAATGCCACAGATAAAAATCCTGATTTGAAGAAAAAAATCGAACAACTTCCTAATGTTAGTTATGCTAGTCGTACTCATTTATCTACTATAACTATGCCTGAAGGAGTTCTGGTCTATATAAGGACTTCCTTGGGTAATGATGCTCTTGCTTATGTTAATCGACAGGGTGAGAGTGTTACTCAGTCACAATTGGCAATTTTACGCCTAGCTGCTTGTCAACCTGATACACCAGCTAGAACACGTAACCTCGAACATCACAAATTAGTAGAAGCTGGAACAAAACTGATCTCCCAAGAAGAAAAAAGCATAGGGGGACAACTAGGTAGACCTTCAGGAGCAAGATTTCGCTGCTATGAAAGACTTAAACGCTATGCTGAGATAGAACAGATAAAACGTCCTCTCTTTTTCTCTCAAGATATACTTAAAATCATTGATGAAATTTACCGCTATCCTTTAAGGCAGTCAGCAATTGATACACTCAATCGACAGTTTAAAAGTGGTATCAATGACGAACAGTTAGTAGAGTTAGTTAAAGCTTTACATACAGATGAGCGTCTTTGTATTATTGGGCAAGAAGAGCAACCAAGGGAAGCCCAGATTATTTGTTCAATGGGATTATTTCAAGGAGGAAACTAAAATGCAAGTAGCCAGATTTGATCAAATCAAACAAAGATTCGATATTAAAGATGATGAACTATATTTTTATACTGTAGAAAAAGATGGAACATTAAAGCTGCTTAAGGTAAATGAATATGAAATCTTAGTTAGTGATTCTTTGAAAGAAGTTTATGATGATGAACCTGATGGATTATGGGAGCAATGTCTTGAAAGTTAAACAAAGAGATATTGTTCTGATTAACTTTCCTTTTTCAGACTCTACTGGTGCTAAAGTAAGACCAGCATTAGTTGTTTCTAATGATCTATATAATCGAACAAATTTAGATGCTGTTGTGTTAGCTATAACCTCCAATATATCTCCTCATAAATACAAAGCTCTAATTGAAAATCAAGACTTAGAAAGTGGTAATTTACCAGCAAGAAGTGCAATTAGAGTTGATAAGCCCTTTTCTGTCCTTCAAAGTAAGGTGTTAAAAATTCAGGCAAAAAATAACTGATGAAAAATTGCAAGAAGTGAAATTGATAATACAAAATCTATTAAATTAATTTAATGTCCTTAAACCTCAAAAGATCCCGTCAATACCTCCAAGAATTTAACTTTCAACAGCTTTTTATAGAAGAACTAGGATGGTCTAATCCACCAAGTAATAATTATATACATTTTGAAGTAGAAGGTCAGACCTTCACCCGTGTTAGTATTGCAGAACTGGGTGGACTAATAGTTTTAGAAATTACAGCAGAAAGTGGTTCAATTCCTGATAGTAGGTTACGAGGGCTAGTTTATAATGAAGTTTCCAAGCTATATCTAGAAAACCTAATCATATTCTTAGATAAAGACAGAACTCAAAGTCTCTGGTATTGGGTAAAAAGGGAGGACTCACCCCTTAATAAGGGGGGTCGGGGGGGTTCTGTCAAATATAAACGAGACCATCTCTATGTCAAAGGACAACCTGGAGATCTTTTCCTGAGTAAGTTAGGAGGACTGGTTGTAGATATTAGTGAATTTGAACAGAACTCTATTTCTATAGTTAAAGCTGTTCAAAAACTCAAAGAAGCATTTGATATTGAAAAGGTTACCAAAAGATTTTATACAGACTTTCAAAAACTCCATACTGACTTCCTAGAATTTATTGAAGGTATCGACAATGAAAGAGATAGACTTTGGTATGCTTCAGTCGTTCTCAACCGTTTGATGTTTGTCTATTTTCTCCAGCGTAAATATTTTTTAGATAATGGGAATATATTGTATCTAGAAAATAAATTTCAAGAAAATACTAGTTTTTATCAGTTCTTAAATGAATTATTCTTTGAAGGCTTTGCTAAACGAGAATCTCTTAGAGATAGCACGACAATTACTCGTATAGGTCAGATTTGTTATCTCAATGGTGGACTATTCCTGAAACATCGTATTGAACAGCAATATGAGCAGATTTCTATCAGTAATCAAGCCTTTGAGCAGGTCTTAAAACTCTTTTCTAGCTATTCTTGGAACTTAGATGATACTCCGGCTGGAGATGACAATGAAATCAACCCCAATGTTTTGGGTTATATCTTTGAAAAATACATCAACCAGAAAGAATTTGGCGCATATTATACCCGTCCTGAAATAACAGAATATTTATGTGATCGCACTATCAATAAGCTTATTTGTGCTCGTTTAGGAGAAGTAGAGCAATCTCTGAATGATATTCTACTTAACCTTAATGCCGAGCGGTGTTCTCAACTTTTAAATAATATTTTGCCTACTTTAACAATACTCGATCCTGCTTGTGGTTCAGGAGCATTTTTAGTAGCAGCTATGAAAACACTAATCACCATTTATTCTACTGTAGTCGGACAAGCACAAAAATTCTCTGATAACCCGAATATTAGTAAGTGGTTAGATGCAGCAAAAAAGCATCCTTCTTTAGACTATTACATCAAAAAACGGATTATCACTGATAACCTCTATGGAGTAGACATCATGGAGGAAGCTACAGAAATAGCCAAATTAAGGTTATTTTTAGCCCTAGTTGCTTCAGCCAGAAAAGTAGAAGAATTGGAACCATTACCCAATATTGACTTTAATATAATGGCTGGTAATTCCCTGATAGGCTTAATTAGAGTAGATGCAACTAGTTTTAATCATCTCTTGGAAGGACCCCAACAATTAGACCTGTTACAGCCTTCTGCAGCCCAGAATTATCAGGCTATTTTAGAAGAGAAAAATCAAAGTATTAATCTTTATAAAGAACACGCCTTTAAATTAGGTCAAGTAGAAGGTACAGACCAAGAAGATCGCCTCATTATGTTACGTGACCATATCACAAGAGTTAATCAAGAATCTCTGACTAAGTTAAATCAGTTATTATTAGATGAATTTTCCATAAAACTGGGTATTAAGTATGAGGAGGTACAACCTGCGGGGAAGCAAAAAAAACGCTTATTAAAATTAGATGATATAGCCGATTTAAAACCATTCCATTGGGGTTATCATTTTGATGAGGTGATTAAAAGAGGTGGTTTTGATGCTATCATTACTAACCCACCTTGGGAAATATTTAAACCTAATGCTAAAGAGTTTTTTATTAAATATAGTGATTTAGTTTCCAAGAAAAAGATGGATATAAAAGAGTTTGAGAAAAAACAAAAGGAACTCTTAAAAGATCCAGAAGTTGCTCAAGCTTGGTCTGCGTATCAAAGCAAATTTCCTTATGTAAGTTCTTATTATCGTTCAGCAGAACAATATCCGAATCAAATATCTATAGTTAATGGGAAGAAACAAGGCACAGATATTAACCTATATAAGCTTTTTACAGAACAATGTCAAAATTTACTACGCATAGGTGGTGACTGTGGTCTGGTCATTCCTAGTGGTATCTATACAGACTTAGGGGCAAAGAAATTGAGGGAGATGTTATTTGAACAGACAGAAATAACTGGTCTCTTCTGTTTCGAGAATCGTAAAACTATCTTTGAAGGTGTACATCGTAGCTTTAAATTTGTAATTTTATCATTTACTAAGGGTGGAATAACTGAAGAATTTCCTACTGCTTTTATGCGTTTAGATGTTAATGATCTTTTAGACTTTCCCAAACCTGAAGATATTCACTTAGATATTGAACTGATTAAAAAACTTTCGCCTGACTCACTTTCAATTATGGAATTTAAAGAGGAGAGGGATATTGTAATAGCTAAGAAAATGCTGCAGTTTCCCTTATTAGGTGAAAAAATAGAAGGTAAATGGAATCTAAAGTTAACTAGTGAATTTCATATGACTAATGATAGTAATCTCTTTAAAACTGAAACAGCTAAAGGACGATTACCACTTTATGAAGGGAAGATGATTCATCAGTACACTCATCAATTTGCTCTCACCCGTTATTGGGTAGATGAAAGTGAAGCCAGAAAAGCATTATTAGGTAAAAATGTCAATGATACAGGACAAAAGTTAGATTATCAAGGATATCGTTTAGGATTTAGAGATATAGCAAGTAACACTAATGAAAGAACATTAATATCCACTATTACAGCTTGTGTATTTCATGGCAATAAATTACCTAATTTGAAAGTACATGATAATAATGGAAAAAAATTAATTGAAAGTTCTGAACAAATTCTACTTTGTGCTATTTTAAATAGCTTTGTAATTGACTGGATGATCCGACAAAAAGTAACTACTACTCTCAACTTTTTCTACATCTATCAACTCCCTGTTCCCCGACTCGAAGCAGGAGATAAATGGTTTAAACAGATAGTAGAAAGGGCAGCCAAGTTAATTTGCACCACTAGAGAATATGATGATCTAGCTAAAGAAGTTGGTTTAGGATCACATCACAATGGGGTAACCAACGAGGTAGAAAGGGGGAAATTAAGAGCAGAACTTGATGGAATAATAGCTCATATATACAAACTAACAGAAGAAGAATTTGCTTATATCCTCAAGACATTTCCTATAGTACCAGATCCGATTAAACAAGCTGCCCTAAATGCTTATCGGGATGTAGAAAGCGGTATATACTAGGAAAATATTTCTTCATTGAGACAAATGTTTAAAGCTTAACCTGTTCATAACCTGAGTTTGAACAAAACATTAGTAGAATACGAGCAATTAGAATAATAAAATCATATTTATTAGTACTTTTACTGAGACAATAATGCAGTATCAACATGTCCTAATCCTCTCGATAGATGGATTGCACAACTCAGATCTCTCTGTTAGCAATCTACAATCCTCCTTGACCAATATCAAGAGTTTGCAAAGTGAAGGAGTGACCTACTCCAATGCCTTCACTTGCGCTCCTTCAGACTCCTTTCCTGGAGAGACTAACTACTTTACTGGGGCTAATCCTGGTACTACAGGCATATATTATGACGTTTCCTACAATAGATCCTTATATCCACCAGGCACTACCAACGATCAAATTACTGCAGGGACAGTTAAACCAGGAACTGTAGTCACCTATGACGAGTCCATAGATGCTTCATGGAGTGCTGGTGGTACTCTCAATGGTGGACAAGGAATTGATACTTCAACGTTACCTGTTGATAGCAATGGCAATCCTGTTTACCCTAGTCAATATCTTCAGACGAATACTATTTTTGATGTAGCTACTGCTGCCGGATTGCGTACTGCATGGGCTGATAAACATGTAGGAGCCTATACCGTATTTGCTGGCAATCAATATGATCCTACTAAGTTTAATTATGCGACAGGACAAGTCGGCAGTATTACTGACTATGGTTCGATAGAACTTAACGCTCCACAGGCAATTGATCCAACCAAACCAGGACCATTGCCAAATAGTCTTGGGGCTTTAGTTGATCAATCAACTGGTACTTCTTTCTCTAATACCAACCCCAATATTACTTCCAATTTTTATATTGATGCAACCAAGGGGAATTCTACTCTCTTCAAAGCTCCTCCTACAGGTTTTACTGCTCAAGATTTTAGCGCTGTATCCATGACAGCAAATAATGATGACTACAAAGTTAAGGAGATTCTAAACGAGATTGATGGATTAGACCATACAGGAACAAATAAAGTTGGAACTCCTGCCATTTTTGGTATGAATTTTCAGGCTGTCAGTGTAGGTGAAAAAGAGACTGCTAATAACTTTTATGGTGGTGGAATTGACTCTAGTGGCAATGCCAGACCAGACTTAATTACAGCCGTCAATCACACTGATCAAAGCATTGGTTTAATTTTAAATGAACTCCAAACGACTGGGCTAGCTAGTTCGACCCTAGTTGTTCTAACTGCTAAACATGGTCAAAATCCCGCTCAAGATCCTACTGTTGGCTTAAGCAGTAGCTTTGACAGCACTACTGGTCAGACTGGTGGAGATGGGAACTTAACTGCTGTAGGAGCGCTTCTGGTAAGAAATGGCATTCCACTTGCTAACGAAAGAGGGGGAGATACTTCTTCACTCATTTACCTGCAAAATCAATCTGATCTCCAAAAAGCATTAACCATATTAAATACAAAAGACTACTCTTTTGATAGTGCTCCTGATTTGGTCAGCGATCCATCAGGACAAACTACTTTTGGTTCTGAGGATGCCCAAGGTACAGGAACAATATTGTCTGGTCAGGACATCATCAATGCGGGATTAGGCAATCCTGCAACCGACACTCGGACTCCTGACATCGTTGTTGAACTCAATACTGGCTATTTCTTTGGTGACGCTACTAAGAAAAGGGCGGAGCATGGTGGTTTTACCAATGATGATACTCACGTAGCATTGATCATGGGAAGTGCTGGTCTGCCCTCAAATCTTCAAGGGACAACCAACACTCAAACAGTTTCTACCACTCAGATTGCCCCTACTACACTAGGCGCTTTAGGTTTAGATCCTACTCAGCTTCAGGGTGTCCAAATTGATGGTACACAATCCCTAAATTTTGGACAAATAATTAATCTTAGTGATCCTGTAAGTCGTTTTTATGATCCATCCACTCAAGCACATTTATACACTGCGGACAGTTCTGAAGTAAATTCTTTAACTAGTAATCCCAACTCAGGCTATACTCTTGAAGGAACTGATTTTTATGCTTCCTTGTCCTCTCAAGCAGGACTTGTTCCTGTTTATCGCTTCTACAATCCTACGAGTCAAGACTATTTCTACACAGCAAGTACAACGGAAGAACAAAGCCTAGCGAATAACCCTTCCTCAGGCTATAACTCTGAAGGAATTAGTTTTTATGCCTATGCGGCAGGTTCTAGTGTAGAATCTAGTATCTATCGATTCTTCGACACTAAAACTGGTCAACATTTCTATACTGGTAACAGTTCAGAAATGGCTGGCTTGTCGCCTGATTGGACTGCAGAAGGAGTTGCTTTTAATGCTGTTTCTTATAATACAGCAAATTTGGATCCAATAAAGCTCATATAAAAATGCTAAAACCCATGCGGGGCGCCGCCCCGCCCCCCGGGTTTTGGGGTGTTTCTGGTAGCAAACTGCTGTAATTACGTAGCGTTGGGGTGAAGGGTTTGCCTTTAGGAGGCAAGAGTTAAACAACCACCGTTTGAGAATCACTACTTTCTTGTAGAAAATTACTGTAATATAAACAAATGAGTGGTTCTGATGGGGATCAGCCATCAGAGATAACGGGGAAAGTCCAGTTTTAGTCTGGCGCTGTCCCGCAACTGTGATTCAATTGGCGATTGTCAAGACAAAACTCAATTGATTAGTCAGAATACCCTCCACTTGATTTAATATTGTGATTCATCCACGAGGTATAGATGATAACTTCAAATATGCAGGTGTCCTCTGAGACAAAACCTGTAGCATTGCCCCCGTTGCCGATTAAACGTCCTCTGCTGATGATCGGTCATGGAACCAGAGATAGTGAAGGCAGACAGGCCTTTTTAGATTTTGTCCAAGCTTATCAAGCGTTAGATACATCTCGTTCTGTCATTCCGTGTTTTTTAGAATTGACACAACCGACTATTCTTGAAGGGGTAGAGCGGTGTCTGGCTGAAGGATTTACAGATATTACGGTTTTGCCCATTCTTTTATTTGCAGCGCGTCACACGAAATTTGATGTCACTAATGAATTAGATCGTGCACGCTCACTTTATCCTCAACTAACCTTTCACTATGGAAGGCATTTTGGGAATACACCAACGATTTTGGACTTATGGCGCTCACGTCTAGCTCAACTTGAGACTACTCAGGCTAATCGGGAGGGGATCTCCCCCGAAGAAACTGTCTTACTGATTGTCGGACGCGGTTCGAGTGATCCTGATGCCAATAGCGATGTGTATAAATTTTCTCGCTTACTCTGGGAAGGAAGTCATTATTTAACGGTAGAAACCTGTTTTATTGGCATCACTCACCCCCGTTTAGAGGAAGGGTTTACTCGTGCTCGTTTGTATCATCCCAAAAGGATTATTGTCTTGCCCCATTTTCTGTTTACAGGGGCCTTGATGAAGAAGATTTTTGCTATTTCTCACGAGCAACAGCAGCAATATTCGTCTATTCAAATTGACAATCTTTCAGAAATTGGCTTTAGTCCTGAATTGTTCTCTATTGTCCGAGAACGAGAAATTGAAACTCAACTTGAACAAACTCAGATGAATTGTGAAATGTGTAAATTCCGACTCATTTCTAATCATCCTCATGACCACAGCCATGACCACAGCCATGACCACAGCCATGACCATAGCCATGACAACAGCCATGACCATACACCTGTTGATCCCTACTCAGATTTAGGACAATATCATCAAAAAATCTGGCAAGTTCCCTAATTCGGTTTTTACAGCAATTTGATACCAGATAAGCCACAAAACCCATGTGGGGCAAAAGCCCCGCCCCTTGGTTTTGGGTTGTATTTGCTCTCAAACTGCTGTAAGAGCATTTTAGCTTATTAAGTTTTATTTTTATTTATTGAGTTAAGTTAATATTAATATTTAAAAATTAATATATAAATATTAAGATTTTGCCTAATTTGTTCAAACAGTTAAATATAATCAAGATACATGGAGAAGGAAATTAGCTTTCTCTGTACTTTATCATCATTAAAATCATCATATCTATGAGTTCAACTATTCGCTCAAGTGACAAACAGTCCTCCTGGGAACAGTTTTGTCAATGGATTACTAGCACCAATAACCGTATATATGTCGGCTGGTTCGGCGCCATAATGATCCCGACCCTGTTAACCGCAACCACTTGTTTTATCATCGCTTTCGTAGCAGCACCTCCTGTCGATATTGATGGGATTCGTGAACCAGTCGCAGGTTCTTTACTCTACGGTAACAACATCATCTCTGGTGCAGTTGTGCCTTCAAGTAATGCTATCGGTCTACACTTCTACCCCATTTGGGAAGCAGCATCTTTAGATGAGTGGCTTTACAATGGTGGTCCTTACCAACTCGTAGTATTCCACTTCTTGATCGGTATCTTCTGTTACCTCGGTCGTCAGTGGGAATTATCCTACCGTTTAGGTATGCGTCCTTGGATTTGTGTAGCTTATAGCGCACCTGTATCAGCAGCGACAGCAGTATTCTTAATCTACCCCATTGGACAAGGTTCCTTCTCTGATGGTATGCCTTTAGGAATCAGTGGAACATTCAACTTTATGTTGGTCTTCCAAGCAGAACACAACATCTTAATGCACCCCTTCCACATGTTAGGAGTAGCAGGTGTTTTCGGTGGTTCTCTCTTCTCTGCAATGCACGGTTCACTGGTAACTTCTTCTTTAGTTCGTGAAACATCTGGCTTGGAATCACAAAACTATGGTTACAAGTTCGGTCAAGAAGAAGAAACCTACAACATTGTGGCAGCACATGGTTACTTTGGTCGTTTAATCTTCCAATATGCTTCCTTTAACAACAGCCGTTCACTGCACTTCTTCTTAGGTGCATGGCCTGTCATCGGTATCTGGTTCACAGCAATGGGTGTCAGTACTATGGCTTTCAACTTGAACGGATTTAACTTCAACCAGTCTATTCTTGATTCTCAAGGAAGAATCATTGGAACTTGGGCAGATGTGTTAAACCGCGCTAACATCGGGTTTGAAGTAATGCACGAACGCAACGCTCACAACTTCCCCTTAGATTTAGCCTTTACTGGTGAACAAGCTCCTGTTCTACCTGGCTAAGATTGTCTCTATCTTTCATTTTAAAACCTCTCTATTTTTAGGGAGGTTTTAAGTGTTATGTTTTCCTGACATAAAAAAGTAAATTTAGCTACTTTTTGCTAGAAAGGGATTAGGATTTGCAGTTTTGGCAAGAAAAAATATATAAATGTATATTAAAATACAGCAATTTAAGACCACAATTTAACTGGAGATAGATTATAGTAGTTATTAGACAACCCAAAAAAAAGGTCAGTTGAAATGATAGCCAGTACATTACCACCCTTGAATGTTCCTACACAGTACGACCTCTCAATGATTCAAAATGAGGCACGTCAGTTAGTTGAAGAAGGCAAAGTTAGTCGCCAACAACCTATATATGTGTTATGCCAGTTTATCCCCCCGCGTGAATGGGTTGGTTTTGAATGTGAGTTGGAAAGATGTGATTATTTATTAAGAGATCTAATTGGAGACTTGATACCTTCTGAACATTGGACTAATGATTAATTCTGTACGAGCATTGGTGACCCCAGTTAGGCAACTGGGGTTTGATTCTTGCCTGTTCCCTAGTCGCCTAAAACAGATATGATTGTTTTCGCTGAGAGTTTCTCTTTAAACCAGACGATCTGACATGGTAAGTCAGTAAAGTTGACCCCTGCCTTTTCTAAATTGAGACGTTCAGAGATAGCTAAAATTAAATTATTAACCTGAGACTTTTTAACTTGAGCGAACTTTTTTTGTAAATACTCTTTGCGCCAATAACCGACTATTTCTAATAAGAAATATCGCCCGTCAGGGTGGACTAAACGAAAATCAGGAATCATAACACTGCCAGGAATTGGAATCAAATCTACCTCTCTTTCTAAGCGCCAGAGAGTTGATATTTTTGACCAACTTTCGACAAAGGAACTTTCAATCATACTGTCATAAGTTTTGCCTGGTGGATAATGGCTAACTAGTCCACAGAAATGATCTAAACTATAGTAGCCATCTGTATGTGTTTTATTATAAGTATCTTTTAATTTGAGGTTAGCATTTAAACTCCAGCGACTAACATGAAGAAGAGCAGGAATCATTTTAGCTAAAGCAAAACCATACTGTGTACTAGCCTTAAAAAGACTAGTTGGTCCATCTAAAGTAATTGTAAAACCTGTCTCAGCATCTCCTTCAATGTATGCCATTAATTGAAAGAGTTTCAGATAGCGAAAGAGGAGTTTATATTGTCCTGGAACGTTGCGATGTGCTTGTAAAATAATCTTACTAGCACGATAAAAAATACCCTGAACTTGAGAAAGATTATAAAGATGAATCAGTTCTTCTGCTGTAGGTGGCTCAAACTGAACTAAAATCTGATTTTCACTTAGATCTCCATAAATTCCGTTAATAATATCTTGAGTTGTTACTTCTTTGTTCAGTTCTAGAGAGAGTTCTTGAGAAATTCTTTCTAAATGATTGAGACGATTTTTGGGCAAAGGAGCACATAAATTATCTCTAGAAAAAACTTTTTTTCTAATCAATTGAGGCTCGATAGGACTGATAATTTCTAACCTGCTAAAATGACTTTTTAAAAGATGATTAAACCCCCTTCTTATCCGATAATCGATATTATCTCCTTCTAAAACCGAGAGTCTCTCTTCTAAAATGTGTTGTGTTTGACCTACCAAAGATTTAAAACAGGTAATTTGTTCATTAGCTAAGTTGAGAAATTGCTGATTTAATTCTAGTTTTCTAGGAACAATAGATTCACCAACAAATTTATTTATTAGGAGATCTGAAGGCAGCATAAATATATCAGGAGTCAGGAGTCAGGAGTCAGGAGTCAGGAGAAAAAAGCCTTTTGTGCCATTCTTTGCCAAAGGCAGGCTACGCCAACAAGGTTTGTCCTATGTCCTAACATTACTGGCAATGGCTATATCTTGTTAAGAAACAGGTCTCCTCGATTATAGCCCCATCAAATATCATTTTATCCGAGATTTTTTATTATTTAAAGAAAGGAATCTAAATCAGGTTTAGCTTGAATTTGTTTCAGAACTTGCTTAATATCTTGAGTCCGCTCTTTTTGCACAATAAGAGTTACATTTTTATCGCGAACTACTACTAAATCTTTTAAGCCAATAGTCACAATCAACTCATTAGAATCACTGGCATAGAAAATACAATTTTCACTTTCTAACCCTAGATGTTGTGCCAATTCAACATTAGTTTTCTCTCCTTGGAGAAGTCTTTCGATGGCATTCCAATCTCCTAAGTCATCCCAGGGAAACTCGGCCGGTATGATGTAGGCTAGTTGGGTTTTCTCCATCAAGGCATAATCAATACTTTTTTTCTCTAATTGAGGATAGATAGATACTCCTTGTGCTTGGAGAGGTTTAATAATTTCAGGTACATACTTTTCTAATTCTGAGATAACTACACTAGCACGAAAAATAAACATTCCACTATTCCAACTGTAATCTCCTGAAGCTAAGAAGCTTTCGGCTGTGGGCCGCTCAGGTTTTTCTGTGAAGCGACTCACTTTATAAACAGGTACACTGGAAGTATTGATCTGTTGACCTTGTTGGATATAACCATATCCTGTAGAAGGATAAGTAGGAGTAATACCTAAAGTCACAATGGAGGGAAATTCTCGGGCTTGTTGAGAGGCTGCAGTCAAGATTTTTTCAAAAGCGCTCTGGTCAGCAATCCAATGATCTGCAGGGAAAAACCCAATTACAGTCTCCTCGCCATATTTTTTAGCTACTTCCAGAGTAGCCCAAGCAACAGCAGGTGCCGTATCACGTCCTTCTGGTTCAACCAAGAGATTAGACAAGGGAAGTTCAGGGAGTTGTTCTGTGACTCCATCTGCTACTAAGGCACTAGTAATCACCCAGAGATTTTCCCAACCCTGTGCAATGGAAAGTAACCGCTTAGCTGTAGCTTGCAGAAGACTATCCCCACTTCCGTCGAGTGAAAGGAATTGTTTAGGACGTTTACGACGACTCAGGGGCCAAAACCTTTCTCCTTTGCCACCTGCTAGGATTACGGGAATTAAAGGGGGGGTCATATTCTACCTCTTAGGGGGAACTAATCCCCCTAGACTAAATAATTGAGTTGGTTATGATTCTCTCACCTTTTGAGGAAAAAGCACAAGGCTTAGAGCTCAGTATTATTTTATGCTGCGCTATGTCCGTTATTTTGTGTTCCTAGACGAGGTTGTATTACTCCATAACCGCCATGATTGCGTTTATAAATTACATTGATTTCATTTGTTTGCTGGTTACGAAACATATAAAAATCATGGTCTACGAGGAGGAGGTTTTCCAACGCTTGTTCTACTGTCATTGGCGGCATAGCAAAGTATTTCATCCGCGCTACTTCTGCTGGTAGTACAGGAGTGCGATTGCTGATGAGATTTTCTTCCACTGGTTCTTCTGTGACTACATGGCCAGTTTTGACATGAACTTTCAGATTTAGACGTTCTTTATATTTACGTAATTGACGAGCTATTTTATCAGCTACTAAGTCTACACTCGCATAGAGATTCTCGCTACTTTCTTGAGCCCGAATTACTGAACCATTAGCATAGACAGTTACTTCTATTTTATGTTTATCATTGATCCTTGGATTACGAGCTACAGAAAGGTGAACATCTACTTTTGTGGTTAGTGTTTCAAAATGCTTAATAGATTTTTCTAGTTTTTGCTGTACATAATCATTAATTGCTTCTGTAACTGTGATGTTATTCCCTTGGATTAAGATCTTCATATTTTCTCCTCCATTTTTATTGAATAGGTTTTCTGTTTCTAGTTTTTCTTATCTAGAAATTCAGACATTCCAAACAGTGGCTATAATATCTATATTGCCCATTCTGGTCTGTTTGTTTAGCAAAAAGGCTTTTTCTTAGCCTCAAAATATATTGCACTATTTAGCCTTGAGATAAGGTAAGTAAAGAGAAGTTACTTTGAGAGTTCTTTTAGAAGTGCCTCTTCTATCTTACAGATTAGCACTTCTTTCCCTTCTTATTTCATTTAAGGATTGGTTGTTATTTTCCTTTGCATCCTGTTATATTTCTTAAAATAAGATTATGCCAAGAATTTGTCATGTTTACGATCTAGGTCTAGTTCCCTATGAGAAGGCATGGGAATTACAACATTCTCTCGTGAGAGCCAGAAAAAGAGAGCGAGAACTCCCCGATCTTCTCCTTTTACTTGAACATCCTGGTGTCTATACTCTCGGAACAGGTGCAACTTTAGATTACCTGAAATTTGATCTAGTAGATAGTCCTTATCCTGTACATCGCATAGAAAGGGGGGGGGAAGTGACCCATCACTGTCCTGGTCAAATAGTTGGCTATCCTATTTTAAATCTCAATTATTATCAAAAGGATGTACATTGGTATCTTAGGCAGCTTGAATCAGTAATTATGCAAACTCTTCAAACCTATGGACTCTCACCTACTCGTTCTGATGGCTTAACAGGGGTTTGGCTGGAAGGCTATAAAATTGCGGCTTTAGGTATTAAAGTAAGCCAATGGATCACTATGCATGGCTTTGCCCTCAATGTTACCTCTGACTTAACTGGCTTTAGTCCTATTGTCCCCTGTGGTCTAGCCAATCACCCTGTCGGGAGTCTAGCTCAATTTCTACCTCAAGTTGAGATAACTCAAGTGCAAGCAACTTTGATTAAAACTTTTGCTCAGGTTTTTGAGGTTGACTGTTTGATTAATCCTCCTCAGAATCTGTTTCACTAACTAGTACTTCAGGCAAAGCCTCAAAAGTTGTGCCATAAGTGAGGATGGCTTTTTCATATCCCTTGAGATTGACTGTATATTTCTGAAACCGTTTTTGTACTAATGGTATTTTCTTGAGATAATCATAGCTTGTTTCCCCAATCGCTAAATCAATACCTACTTCTTTAGTAGCCGATTCTAGACGGAAAGCAGTATTAACTGTATCTCCTATGGCTGTAAAGTCAGGATTATCTTCACTCCCTGTATTACCAACCATAGCATACCCTGTATTCATTCCCGCACCTACTTTTAATTCAAAAGGTAAGCTATACTCTTCGGTTAAAGTTTTGGTCATACTGTAAATTTGATAGACGGCTTGCAAGATAGTTAAAAACTCTCTTTGAGCAACTTTAGTACTATGGTGAAACCAGATCGCCATAACCGCATCCCCAATATATTTGTCTACCCAACTTCCTGAACCCCTAATTATTTGACCAGATTCTCGAAACCAATGCCCAATCATCTGTGAGAGTTTTTCCTCTTCAGTCTGTCTGGTTAAGGCTGTAAAGTTGCGTAGATCCATGACAACTACAGACATCAAACGACGTTCTAACATCGACGAAGTTTGTGCATCTTTTTCACTTAGCAAAAGAGCTTTTTCTGTTACAACTTTATTACGCAAACTGGGGATATAAAATTCAATTTGTGTCTTACCGAAAGTAATACTATCCCCATTCCTTAAAGTTACTGGTACACTGACGCGTCTACCATTGATAAAAGTTCCATTGCGACTTCCTAAATCTATGAGATAGAATTCTCCCGTTTCCGTGCGTTGTAAAATAGCATGGTTGCGAGAGATACAGTTATCTGGTACGACAAGGACATTATCCTTACCGCGCCCAATAGACCAATAATTTTTATCCTTGAGTTCTATATAAAAGGTTTCTTTGTTGATCTCAATGGCTAAATATGGTCCATTTCCTACATTCTCTAAGGATTTTTCAATCCCGATGTAATTTTGCGAGTCGATATATAAATCAGAAGACATGGATTCAACAGCATAAAACATTGTGAGTTGATCTTTTTAGATTAGATAGGCTGCAACCCAGAATAAACTGTCTACTAAAATTGTACTGATAATTGCTCCAGCAAAACCCCACCAATAAAGTTCTTTTTGTTTGAGGGCATATATACCCAATATTAACAAGACATTGACTAAGACTACTGCCCAACTGATGCCCCAGGGATTTTGGATTTCAATAAGCGCCTGATGAAGAATGGGAGCCGCCAAGCTTTGTTCTACTGACATAATTTGACGCCAATATGGAATCAACCCTGTCAAATAAAAGTAAATATCTGTAATTATAGTTCCTACAAGCGAACCCAAATAGAACAATCCGCCAATTTGATGTTTTCCTTTACTTAAAGTGTACAAAACAAAAGGTAGACAGACTGCTTCTATGGGCAGGTGAATCAGGGGTTCTTGCCGGAACCACCCCCAATAAATGGCTCCTGCTAACCAAGAATAACTAAACCCTAACAGAAGATCTCCCCAGATTTGGGTTTGAGGAGCTTTTAGAAGATATCTACTTATCAATAATAAAACAATTGTCAATAATAAGCTAACAATGGGCATTGTCCGCACTAGAGGGGCTTCTACAAAGACGGGAACACAGACTAAAAATCCCGCATACAGGCAGACCGAGTACTCTAGCGTCCACTTGTATTTTATTTTTCCTAAAAGTTTATTTTGATATTCTTGAACTGATGATGGCGTTCCTAACACAATATGCTTCCTAAATATATTAAATTTTATATCTTTAGATATTTATCTATCTTAATATAATGATGCCCCATGGGGGGATAGGTGTTGTCAATATGATACATTAATCTTACATGAGCCATTGCCCCCCAAACATTGAGAAATGTATAAAATAAGGCAAAAAAGAAAAAAATCGTGATATTTTCAGAATAATATGTCGGACAAATTAAAGATCTGGAGTAAAAGAAAGTGGAACTAGCTGTGTGGAAGTCAAATAATCAAAGAGAAGATATTAAGGAATATGTAGCCGAGCTGCAATTCCACATGACCTTACAGGCCCGAAATTTAATCCCTAATCTGAACATGGCTCAAGATAGTAGAGTGAAACTTTTGCAGGATACACAAGCTAGCGTAGAAAAAATAATCTCTCGTCAAAGTCTTTAAGAGTAGTGGCTAGTGCTTAGGTACTAAGAATAAGGAAAGTTTCTAGTAATTACTGGCTCTAAATAAAAAGAAAAATTGCCAAAAGACAAGAGATAGGGGGGACGCTTTCCGATATGATAAAAAATACCGACAAAAACTATATTGTCTAAACCTTTGAAAGTGGCATTTAACCGCACCACTTTCTCTCTAGCTCTTTAGCTGGAGTTTTTAGCGGAAAGAGAACAGAACAAATGAATGAAAAAGAAGTTTTTGAGAAAGTCAAACAAATTGTCGTAGAACAGCTAGAAGTAGACACCAATAACACTGAAATTACACCTAAGTCAAGTTTTGCCAATGATTTACGTGCTGACTCGTTAGATATAGTGGAATTAGTTATGGCTTTAGAAGAATCGTTTAACATAGAGATTCCCGATGAAGAGGCAGAAAAAATCAATACAGTAGGCGATGCCGTAGAAAATATCAGTAAAAAGATCGGAGCAGCCGCCTAGAATGATTTACCCAAAACCTGAGACATTCTGGGCATATCACTTGATTTAAAAGAGAGACAATGGCAAATTCGCAAAGAAAAAGAGTCGTAGTAACGGGACTAGGCGCACTCACACCCATAGGGAATAGTGTAACCGAATATTGGGAAGGGCTAATAAGCGGTCGCAATGGAATCGGATCTATCACGCTGTTTGATGCTTCTAAGCATGAATGTCGTATTGCGGGAGAAGTTAAGGGCTTTAACCCCTATGATTATTTAGATCGCAAAGAAGCGAAACGCATGGATCGTTTTACCCAATTTGCTGTGGTCGCCAGTCAACAGGCCTTGGTGGATGCTCAGTTGGTCATTAATGAACTTAATGCAGACCAGGTAGGGGTAATCATTGGCACAGGGATAGGGGGACTGAGGGTCATGGAGGAACAGCAAGAGGTCTATTTAACCAAAGGGGCAACTCGCTGTAGTCCATTTTTAGTGCCCACAATGATTGCCAACATGGCGGCGGGAATGACAGCTATACACACAGGGGCAAAAGGACCAAATAGCTGTACAGTGACAGCCTGTGCCTCGGCATCTAATGCGATTGGTGATGCCTACAGGCTAATACAATCAGGCTATGCTAAAGCCATGATTTGCGGGGGAACAGAAGCGGCCATTACGCCCCTATCTATAGCTGGCTTTGCATCAATGAAAGCATTATCGTTGCGCAATGAGGAACCAGAAATAGCTAGTCGTCCATTTAGTCGGGATCGAGATGGCTTCGTTATGGGCGAAGGGGCAGGTATATTGATTCTAGAAGAGCTAGAACAAGCCAGAGACCGCCAGGCGAAAATCTATGCAGAAATAGTAGGTTATGCCAGTACGTGTGATGCCTATCACATGACATCACCTGTTCCCGATGGGCAAGGGGCAGCACGTGCGATTGAATTAGCAATCAAAGATGCTGGACTAACTGCTCAAGATATTAATTATATCAATGCTCATGGTACAAGCACACCACCCAATGATTTAATAGAAACCAAAGCTATTAAAAAAGCCTTAGGGGAATATGCAGCAAAAGTGGCCATTAGTTCAACGAAATCAATGACAGGACATCTATTAGGTGGTTCAGGAGGCATTGAAGCAGTAGCTACAGTCCTGACAATTTTCCGAGGGAAAATTCCGCCAACCATCAACCTAATCGATCCTGATCCCGAATGCGATCTAGATTATGTGCCACTAAAAAGTCGGGAGCAGCAAGTTGAAACAGCCATTTCCAACTCTTTTGGCTTCGGGGGACATAACGCCACCCTAGTCTTCAAAAAGTATCAATAATGTAAGTCTTCTCATTATGACCGAACAATGGGAAGATGTATTCAAACAAGCGTCAACACTAGCTATATTCTATTGTAGTTTACTCAAAAAAAATTATGGTCGTTGCTACCGGGTCAATCCAAGAACTCTGTGTAAATGCTATCCGCTTTCTAGCGATAGATGCAGTTGAAAAAGCCAAATCAGGACACCCAGGACTGCCGATGGGAGCCGCACCAATGGCTTTTGTCCTCTGGGATCAATTCATGAAATTCAATCCCAAAAATCCCAAATGGATTAATCGGGATCGCTTCATCCTCTCAGCAGGACATGGCTGTATGTTGCAATACGCCCTACTATATCTAACAGGTTATGACAGCGTACCACTAGAAGAAATAAAACAGTTTCGCCAGTGGAAATCGAAAACTCCAGGACACCCAGAAAATTTTGTGACCCCAGGAGTAGAAGTAACCACAGGACCACTAGGACAAGGGATAGCCAATGCTGTAGGGATAGCACAAGCAGAAGCTCATTTAGCAGCAGTATTTAATAAACCAGACCATAAACTAATCGACCACTATACCTATGTCATTTTAGGGGATGGTTGTAACATGGAAGGAATTTCCGGCGAAGCCTGTTCTTTAGCAGGACATTGGGGACTAGGTAAGTTAATCGCTCTCTATGATGACAACCATATCTCAATAGATGGCTCAACAGATATAGCCTTCACCGAAGATGTCTCCAAACGCTTTGAAGCCTATGGTTGGCACGTCCAACACGTGGAAGATGGTAACTTAGATTTAGAAGGAATAGCTAAAGCCATTGAAGCAGCCAAAGCAGTAACAGACAAACCCTCACTGATTAAAGTAACCACCCTGATCGGCTATGGTTCACCCAAAAAACAAAACACAGCCGATGCACATGGAGCAGCTTTAGGCGCAGAAGAAGTAGCAGCCACCAGAAAAAATCTAGGCTGGAACTATGAACCCTTCGTCATTCCCGAAGATGTTCTCAATCACTTCCGTAAAGCAGTAACCAGAGGTGCAGAATATGAAGCCCAATGGGAAGCCACATGGCAAGAGTATAAAAACAAGTACCCCCAAGAAGCAGCCGAATTTAATCGTCTAGTCTTCAAAAGAGAATTACCTGAGAATTGGGAAAAAGCCCTCCCCGTCTATACACCAGCCGATAAAGCCCTAGCCAGTCGGAAAAGCTCAGAAATCACCCTCAATGCCCTAGCTAAGGTCTTACCAGAGTTAATAGGTGGTTCTGCAGATCTAACACACTCTAACTATACCGAGCTCAAAGGCTATGGAAATTTCCAAAAAAACCAATATGCCAACCGTAATGTCCACTTTGGCGTACGGGAACACGCAATGGGAGCGATCTGTAATGGTATAGCCCTCTATGGAGCAGGCTTAATTCCCTATGGCGCTACCTTCCTCATCTTTACAGACTATATGCGGAATTCTATCCGTCTTTCCGCCCTCTCAGAAGCTCAAGTAATTTGGGTGATGACACATGATTCCGTGGCTCTAGGCGAAGATGGACCTACTCACCAGCCTATTGAACATATTACGTCATTAAGGGCTATTCCTGACCTTATAGTCATCCGTCCAGGCGATGCTAATGAGACATCAGGAGCCTATAAAGTAGCGGTAGAAAATCGTCACCGTCCAACCCTCTTAGCGCTCTCTCGTCAAAATCTACCCGTCCTAGAAGGAAGCTCCATTGAAAATACTACCAAAGGAGCCTATATTCTCAGTGACAGTGAAGGAACCCCTGATTTAATTCTGATTGGTACAGGTAGTGAAACAGGACTTTGTGCCCAAGCAGCAAAAGTATTAAGCAGTGAAGGCTTAAAAGTCCGTGTTGTCTCTATGCCTAGTTGGGAACTCTTTGAAGAACAGACTAAAGAATATAAAGAGTCTGTCCTCCCTCAAGTTGTGAAAAAACGCCTAGCAGTAGAAGCAGGGATCAGCCTCGGTTGGAGTCGCTATGTAGGAGATCAAGGTGATACACTCAGTATTGATACCTTTGGCGCTTCCGCCCCTGGAGATACTATTATGAAAGAGTTTGGTTTTACAGTAGAAAATGTCGTAGCTAAAGCCAAAGCACTTCTTTAAAAGTTCAATGTAACCTGATAAACCCCCTCCTCTTTTGGTAGGGGGTTTTAGTTTAAAGAAGATTTTGCTATGCTGTATTGACTACTACAGAAGGTAGGTTGTAAGATCTTAGTTAAAAGAATGTAAATATAAAAAGATTTTCAGATGGCTAGTAAACTTATCAAGTTAGAAGATGGTACTCTGGTTGAAGTAGATGTGTCAGAAGGCGAAGCCCAAAAAACTGCAGGCGGTTTCGTTACCGTAGTTGACGCAACATTTGACAAAATTAAGCCGATCTTAATCAAAACTTGCAAACCGATTGCAGAAGCTTGGAAAGAAATGAATCAAGACATGATTTTAGAAAAAGCTGAAGTTGAAATCGGGTTTAGTTTTGAAGCTAAAGGTGATATCTTTATCACGAAAGCGAAAGCGAGTAGTAATTTAACCGTCAAGCTCGTACTTAAACCCAAAAAAGAGTAACTTGAAATGGAAAATTGGCGCAAGTCAGTAGTTTTAATAACTAGCCAAGATACCGAACGGCAAGAGAACGGGATGTTTGGGACAGGGTTTGTCATCCATCAGGAGCAATCAATAACCTATATTCTAACCTGTGCTCATGTGGTGGAAGATGTAGGCGGAAAAGAAGAGGTCGTAGTTGCTGGAAAAAAAGCAATTGTTAAGACTTTGGGAGATTCTCAAGGATGTGATTTAGCTTTATTAACAGTTAAAGAAGGTTTATCTGATCTCCCTATCCTAAAACTAGGTAAAGTTGAAGTTACTGAGAAAGATTTTACTATAGCTATATCTATATGTGGTTTTTACACTGACGCAACTAGGACTTATAAACAAGCAAAGATTCAGGGAAAGGGGGACGAGGGACCATATATATTTAATCCCAAGAATCGCGAGAATACTAAGACTTGGAATTTAAAAATCAATGATATACTACCAGGTTATAGTGGTTCACCTATCATAGATCCAGGAACGGGTTACGTTTTAGGTGTAGTTTCTCAGTCAACAGGTAATAATCAGGGATTAGGCATTTCTATTGAAGCTTGGGAAACGATTTGGCAGGAGATGGATCTGAAGTTAGAGGAGATCCGCGCTCAACCAACCCAAAAACCTAATGATACAAATAAATCTATTGATATGAACGGAGAAAACCCTTCAGATAATACCACACGGAGAGAGAGAGAATCACCCCAGTCTCAAGTATTCGGCAATATCACAATAACAGGTAGTGGTAATGATTTTAAGGCCCTTCAAGCTGGGGGGGATGTCACATTAAATCAAAATAGTACTCATGCCTAGTAAAAACAATTCTGACCTACAAGCAGCATTAGATATATTGGGGACGCTAAAGCAGAAGGTAGCGACAACGGATGCACTCACTAACTTTGCTAAAAAAGAGAATGAGTTGAGAATCACTTGGCTTCAGGAAGAATTACAGAAGCCAAAGCCTGATCAGAATTTTGTCAATGATTTGATACATGCTTTGACGCAGGGGTTAAGTCAAGTATCAGCTTTAGCAAATTTAGTGACACAAGTAGCAAAATTACTAGCCAAACCTTTGGAGTAGTCTACTATGAACGAAAATAACAAGGAACATCCATCTAATCAGGAGCAAAAAGTTGATACTTTTTTGATACCAGGGACTAACAATACTACTAATCTCAACCAAGCTCAGAGAGATATTCACATTAACCAAACCATCATTAATAATACTGAGCGTCAACCTATACCACTTGATCTAAAAGAACAAAGAAAAGCAGTTGAGCAATTCTTACAAGAAATTGAAAATGAATTTCAATATATTAAACTGTTTCATGTCTCACAAAAAATTGCTTTGACAGCTCAATATATTCCTATTCAAGTAACCTTAGAAAGACGTTATCAAGATAAAAAAAATGAAGGTTTCAGAAGCTATGCAGAATCAGAAGAAGAAGCAAAACGTCTTTATGCTATCAAGGGAAGCTTAGAAGAATTTCAACGTACCCAAGTAGATTGGCAAGAAGCTAAAAAAAAGCATCAAATAATTATGGTTTTGGCAGATCCAGGTATGGGTAAATCTACTCTATTACGCATGGAAGCCTTGACAATTGCCAAAGAACAAAGGAAGAATTTATCAAATCTTGAATCAGTTACATTACCTCTTTATTTACGCTTATCTGCTTTGGCAGAAGAACAAGGTGAAATTATTGACATTATTCTTCGTTTAATTACGAAGAATCGTAAAAACAGTAAAAATCTTGAATCTTTACTAAGAGATAAATTAGAAAAAGGTGAATGTTTATTATTGTTAGATGCTTTAGATGAAGTCCCGACAGGAAAGCGACCAAAATTAAAGAAAGAATTAAATACTTTTATTAGAAGTTATAATTTGCCAGTCATTGGCACATCAAGAATTGTCGGTTATAGCAGTTTTCTAGATGATAGTAAAGAAATGGAAATAGTTCCCTTTACCGAGAAGCAAACAGAAGAATATATAGAGATTTGGTTTAAAAATGCTGCCAATTTTATCCAAAATAATGAAGTATCAGCAGCAGGATTAATTGCTGAATTACAAACCAAACCACAAATTCAAGGATTAACGCAAAATCCCTTACTGTTATCCTTAATTTGTAGTCTTTATCAAACTCAAGATTTAAAACTTCCTACTAGACGTACTCAGGTATATGAGCAAGCTACTAATACAATATTAAGTAGATGGAGTAGAGAAAATAATCGTCCATTATCTGATGAAGGATGGATAGATGCAAAAAATGAGTTATTAAAATATTTAGCATATGAATTTAGCTGTGAAAATGTAGAAGTTTTTCCCATAGAAGACTTAAGAGAAAAAATTAATAAATTTTTAGATGGTACAAACAACAGGGAATTTAGTCAGAAAACAGCTACAGATTTAATTAAAGAATTAAGTGAAGAGGATGGAATTATTCAAAAACTTTATGAATACGGAAAACAGTATTTATTTCTGCATCGCACTTTTCAGGAATATCTAACCGCGTCCTATCTGATCAGAAAAATTAAGGAAAAACCAGAAGATGGAATTGCTTTAGTTAAACAGCATTTTTGGCAATTTGACTGGCATGAAACAATCAGTTTAGTAGCAGGACTAATGAGAGATCCTATTCCTTTACTAAAAACCATTACTCAAGAACCAGATGATATTTTTAAGACTCTCTTATTGTTAGCAGGTTTATGTATTACAGAATGTCAAAATAATAAAGATATTTTAATAGAAATTTCTAGTAACATTTGTCAATTTTGGCTATCTTATCCTCAAGCCAATTTTATTAAATCGATTGTAGTAGGATTAGGAAAGATAGGGAATCAGCCAGCAATAGACCATCTTATTAAGGCTCTTGAGGACTCTGATGATACGGTTAGATGGTATGCAGCAGAAGCTTTAGGAAAGATAGGGAATGAGAAAGCAGTAGACCCTCTTATTAAGGCTCTTGAGGACTCTGATGATAGGGTTAGATGGTATGCAGCAGAAGCTTTAGGAAAGATAGGGAATGAGAAAGCAGTAGACCCTCTTATTAAGGCTCTTGAGGACTCTGATGATAGGGTTAGATGGTATGCAGCAGAAGCTTTAGGAAAGATAGGGAATGAGAAAGCAGTAGACCCTCTTATTAAGGCTCTTGAGGACTCTGATGATACGGTTAGATGGTATGCAGCAGCAGCTTTAGGAAAGATAGGGAATGAGAAAGCAGTAGACCCTCTTATTAAGGCTCTTGAGGACTCTAATGATAGGGTTAGATGGTATGCAGCAGAAGCTTTAGGAAAGATAGGGAATGAGAAAGCACTAGACCCTTTTATTAAGGCTCTTGAGGACTCTAATGATAGGGTTAGATGGTATGCAGCAGAAGCTTTAGGAAAGATAGGGAATGAGAAAGCAGTAGACCCTCTTATTAAGGCTCTTGAGGACTCTGATGATACGGTTAGATGGTATGCAGCAGAAGCTTTAGGAAAGATAGGGAATGTAGAAATTTTAAAAAAACTAATGCAAAAACCTGATCAAGATTTTTTTTATAGTCCTGAAATTTTTTTCTTAGCTAGAAAATTAATGGTTCGTTACAGTCGAGAATTACAGCATCCTTTGAGGAGGTAGTGTTGTCTATACTGAAACAAGACAGACAATACGGATTATTTCAGCCCGAAAAGCCAACAAACGAAAACAGAGAATTTATTATATTAATGAAATACCTTCTATGACAGAAGAAAGAAGCTCAGAGTTAGAGTCTATGTCCGTAGACGCGCATAGCGCGGCTTCTCTTCGAGATGAAGATATCGATTTTTCGGATATTCCCCCCCTTGATGAAGAGTTTTTCAAGAACGCAAAGCTAGTCAAACGTGGTCTAAATACCGAACAGATCAGCATGGCAATTGATATAGAAGTTCTGGAATGGTTCAAGAGCCATGCTCAAGAGAATGAGTATCAGACGCTGAGCAATGATGTATTCCGAACATATGTAAGACAACAATTGTAATTGCGCCAGGAACCTCTCAAAACAGTTTCAAATTACAATAAAATAGTAAAGAATCTAAACAAACCGTTCATTTTCTCCCTGAAAAAAGACGACAATAGAGAAAAGGTCTAAATTCATGCAAAAAAATGATGAATTGGTTTGTCAAAATAGAAAAGGGTATTGTCGATAAAGCAACCTTTGATCAGTATGTTCCTGCTCATAAAGCCTATGTCAGGGAATTAATAGCACAAGGACATCAGGCGCGGACAGGCTATTGGTCAGAACTAGGAGGAGGTATGCTCCTTTTTCAAGCAACTTCCTTAGAAGAAGCCAGATCTATAGTAGCAAAAGATCCCCTAGTTCAAAACAACTGTGTGGCCTATGAGTTACACGAATGGCGGATCGTCGTCGGTTAAGCCAATCCAAGTAGACTAACTAAAAGAGCTTTTTGGGCATGCAGACGATTTTCTGCCTGATCCCAAAGACGCGACTGTTTACCCTCCATTACTTCCTCTGTCAGTTCTTCCCCGCGATGTGCGGGAAGGCAATGTAGAACTATGGCTTCTGGATCTGCCAACTGCAAAGAAGCAGCATTGATTTGATAAGGTTGAAAGATAGGAATGCGGTCATTAGCTAAGTCCTCTTGTCCCATACTAGCCCAGACATCAGTATAAAGAACCTGTGCTCCTTTTATAGCTTCTTTGGCATCAGTTGTGACAATTATTTCAGCCCCTTCTATAGCTAGTTCTTGCGCTAGTTTAAGTACAGATGGGAGTGGTTCATAACCAGGTGGCGTAGCAATCCGTATTTTCATACCAGTAAGAGCGCCGCCAATAATTAAAGAATGTGCAACATTATTGCCATCCCCTAAATAAGTTAAAGTCACACCTTTGAGATAGCCAAACTCTTCTTTTATAGTCAGAAAATCAGCTAAAGCCTGACAGGGATGTGCTAAGTCTGAGAGGGCATTGATAATAGGAATTTTAGCGTAATGAGCAAAGGTTTCTAAATCTTTTTGCGCGAAAGTTCTTACAGCCAAAATATCCAAGTAACGATCCAGAACTCTGGCTGTATCTTGAATAGGTTCACCTCGACCTACTTGCGTAACACTAGGGTTAAGGTCTATAACCTGTCCACCTAGTTGATACATAGCCACGGAAAAAGAAACACGAGTTCGGGTTGAGGCTTTATAAAAGAGAAGTCCTAGAACCTTATTACATTGAACAGTGAGTTGAGCATTTTTGAGATCCCAGGCAAGCTGGAGTAAATATTCAATTTCAGCGGGAGTTAAGGTCGCTAAAGAGAGGAGGTCTCTTCCTTGGAGTTGTTTCATAAGCACAGGATAGTTGAAAAGGATTATTATAGCTTTATAGCCCTAAAATAAATTGATGTCACAGCAAGTTTTACTCAGTAAGTCCCTGCCAGAATTAACCACCTGGGTACAAGAACAGGGAGAGCCTGCCTATCGAGGCAAGCAACTACACCAATGGTTGTATTCTAAGGGTATTCACTCTCTAGATTCTGTAACAGTCTTTCCTAAACAGTGGCGTGATAAGATGGCTAACTATCCTGTTGGTCGTTCTATCCTTCACCATCGGACAGTTGCAGCAGATAAGGCGCGTAAGTATCTCCTCCGTCTTAAGGATGGTTTAATCATTGAAACAGTCGGTATTCCTAGCAGTAAAAGGTTAACTGTCTGTGTTTCCACACAGGTAGGTTGTCCTATGTCCTGTGATTTCTGTGCGACTGGAAAAGGTGGTTTTACTCGTAATCTACAAGCTTACGAAATTGTAGATCAAGTCTTAACAGTTCAAGAAGACTTTGGCGAAAGGGTCAGTCATGTGGTTTTTATGGGGATGGGAGAACCCTTAATGAATATGGAAGAGGTAGTTTCTGCTGTACAATCTCTCAATCAAAATGTAGGCATAGGACAGCGTTCTCTCACTCTTTCTACTGTTGGGTTAGCTAATAAAATCCCTAAACTAGCAGAATATCATCTCCAGGTTACCCTAGCTGTCAGTCTTCATGCTTCTAATCAAACTCTCAGAGAAGAACTCATTCCTAGCGCCAAAAACTATCCTTTTGAGGCTCTTTTAAATGATTGTCGTAACTATGTTAAAACCACTGGGAGAAGAGTTAGTTTTGAATATATTCTTCTGGCTGGAGTAAATGATAGTATTTGGCAAGCACAAGAACTAGCAGAGAAATTAAAGGGGTTTCAATGTCATATCAATCTCATCCCCTATAATCCCATACCAGAAGCCCCTTATAAACGCCCATCTCCTAGCGCTGTTAAGGTTTTTACTGATGTTTTAGATAAGATGGGTGTAGCAGTCAGTGTTCGCTATTCTAGAGGTCTAGAAGCTGAAGCTGCTTGTGGCCAGTTAAGAGCGTCTCGTTTACCTGGCGTATAGTAAGATTCTAAGACCACACCCGTTGTCAACGTGCTAACAAGAAAGTAATCACAGACTTCACAACTTGTTTGCACGATGGTCTTTCCCTCAAAGTAAATTCTCTCAGCAAGCGCCCCACAGTTAGGGCAGTGTATCTGTTGTTTTTGCATTTTATATTTTTTTTTAAAATCTCTAATCCATAGTAGCAGTTAATCTAGGTTTTGGCTTGAATTTTTCTCAATTCCTTATCTTTTTTGACTGATCCCTAAATTTTAGGTTGTTTGATTTTATACAATTTAACAATCTTAAATACAGAGATTTTTTTCCGTTCCCTGTCCCCTTAACTTACGATGATGAATAGCCTAGAAAACCTGATTAAAGAGATCCAAACTGAAGCCGAGAGAGAAAGTTTTCCCCTTGATGTAGAAGTTTATCAAGCAGCAGGGAAAGTCCCAACTAAACCTATTCTTTATGCAGGGAACCCCAAAAGTGAGATCTGTTTTTTTGGTAGAGATTTAGGTAAGGATGAAGTATTCGCCTCACAGCCTTTAATCGGTGCCTCAGGTAGACTAGTTAGAGATGGTTTTTATCAGTCTGTATATGGTCAAAAAAGTGCAGATAGGACACAAATAAATCAAGTCTGCTGTGAGCGTCTTTTTTTGACAAATACTGTTCCCTATAAACCACCTGGGAACAAAGCCTACACCACAGAAGTTAAAGAGAGATTTCGCCCTTTTTTACAAAGGTTACTGGTCAGGGAATGGCAAGGCCATCATATTATTACCCTAGGGACAGAAGCTTTTAAGTGGTTTGCTGCCTATGGGGAAAAAGGTGAAATTGTCAAGTTTTTCCAAAGAGAAGATAAATATAGTGCTAAAATTTCAGTCAATTTAATAGACCATGATGAGGAAGGTAAGCAGTACGAACGCAGAGTAACACTCTTACCCCTACCGCATCCTTCCCCTTTGAATCAGCAGTACTACGCTAAATTCCCTCAACTTCTGCAAGCCCGTCTACAGGACCTAACTTTTTGAAGAAGCTCTTTCATTTTTTAGGCGCGAATAACATCATCATATTGTAGCCTTCTTTTTTGGGCGCTTGTTGAATTTCTGCGTCTTCCTGTAGGTCTAAAGCCATACGATTCAGCAATTCTTCTGCTAGATGAGCGTGTTGGATTTCTCTACCTCTAAAAGTAATTGTCGCCTTAACTTTATCACCCACTTTTAAGAAGCGTTTAGCTTGGTTGACGCGCACCTGATAATCATGCTCATCAATCTTATAGCGCATTTTTACTTCTTTGACATCAGAGGTATGCTGTTTTTTCTTAGCTTCTCTGGCCTTTTTCTCCTGTTCAAATTTGAACTTCCCATAATTCATAATGCGACAGACGGGAGGAGTAGCTGTTTCACTGACTAAAACTAGATCTAGTTCTTTTTCCTCTGCCAGTTTCAATGCTTCACTGGGGGTGATTACGCCTAATTGAGCACCATCTATGTCAATTACACGTATTTTAGGGAAGCGGATGTTTTCGTTAATTGGTGCGAGCTCACGCTGAGTGCGTTTTTTTTCTATCACAACAAGATCAAATAAATTATACCAGTAGGGGGCTGCTAAATTATCTATCTGATATTTTACTGATTTTACGCCTGAGTTTCTATCTTTTGTAAAAAAAACAAGACTTGGGCCTATTGTTTACAAATTACAGCAGTTTGATAGCAGATAAGCTACAAAACCAAAACCTTGGTGGGGGGTTCCCCGCCTGGGTTTTGGTTTTTAAGTTGTGGCGTCACGAGATTTACATTTGCTGTAAGACAAATTGTAAACGGAAAGTCTTCTACAAAGAAGTTTTTGTAAGTAGTAGAAAAATTTGTTTCCTTCTCTTAGGGGAATATAGGATCGTGGGTAATCTTTCCATAATCCCCTACGATCCTAACTCCCTAACTCTCTGACTCTTAAACCAGCCTGAGCTAAAGTATTGAGATTATTTAGTACCTTAACTGCAGCTTCATACTGTTTATCGACAGGATCAGGATCAGGAGTAGGAGTAATGATCTCAGGTTCAACTTTGATGTCAGGTTGAATACCCAATTTATGGATATCCCGATGGTTAGGAGTTTGATATTTAGCTACAGAGATAGCTAAGCCTGCTTTATCTGTACTCTTAGCATCAGATAATTCAAAGAGAGACTGGATCAAGGCTTTGCCATAGGTTTTCTCCCCAACTAAGACCGCTCTCCCATTATCTTGTAGTGCGCCCGCTAAAATTTCCCCTGCACTAGCCGTTCCTTGGTTAACTAGTACTGCTAAGGGAGCATCAGTCAAGGCGGTTCCATTAGCGGTATAGCTTTCGGAAATACCTTGTCGGTTGACAGTATGGACAACCACACCGTCTTGCAAAAACAGACGCGCAATATCAATACCAGCTTGTAGGAGACCACCTGGATTATTTCTGAGGTCTAATATATAGGCTTTGGCTCCCTGTTTTTCTAAATCTTTGAGAGCTAGAGTCAGTTCTTTTGTCGCATTGGCGCTAAACTGAGTCAAACGGATATAACCAATAGGAATATCTGCAGATTTACTATCGAGTCCACCTATAACTGGACTGAGATAGATATGATCTCTGACCAGTTGTAGTGTCCGAACCCCTTGAGTATTTTTATTTGGTTGTATAGTCAGAGAAATAGTTGTTCCTTTAGTGCCACGCATTTTAGCTGCAGCTTCATCGAGGGTAAGTTTTGAGGTATCGAGTCCATCGATAGCTATAATCTTGTCATGCGGCTCTATTCCTGCTGTTTTAGCGGGTGATCCTTCTAGGGGAGTAACTACCTCTATTTGTTGACTATCAGGGTTAACTGTAATCTGTAGTCCTATGCCGGAAAGTTCTCCAGAAGTACTAATTTGTAAATTACTATATTGTTCTGGTCTCAGCAGTCGAGTAAAGGGTTCATCTAGGGTTTTCAGCATCTCATCAATCGCTTGATAGGCTTCTTCGCGATTATCTAGAGGTTTTTTTGAGAATTTTTCCCTGACCTTCAACCAGTCCTGATTATTAAAGCTTTCATCTAAATAGGCTTGGTTAACTAACCGCCAAGCTTGTAAAACTAATTTTTGATCATCTTTATAGGGAGTAAAAGCTAACGCTGGTTGGATCTGAGTGAACATTCCTACAATGAGAAGACTTAGCAAAAGCCAAGACTGCCAAAAACTTCTTTTTTTCATTTTTTCTAAGACTTTCGTACTGTTTATGAGAAGAAGAGGCGCAATTTATGAATTTGCCCCCTAAAAATATGTTACATTCTAAAAAGGCCACTCAGGGGCCAGAAATCCCTTTGTCATACTAGGTACCTCTGCCTGATATGATCAGAAGAATAAATAAAAACTCTAAAGCTGCGCTCGTTGTTCTACTTTTAGTGGAAAGCAACATTCGTTCTGTTTGGAGTTAACCTAAAAGGTTGTGGACTCATAAAGCTAAAAGTAATGTTTGTCCCTGAAATTAGCTACTTTAATCTTGTAAAAACTCTTCCTTCATGTTTACTAAAGAAGTTACTGACTCTAAACTCTACAAATGGTTCAACGACCGTCTAGAGATCGAAGCCATCTCCGATGACATTGCTAGTAAATATGTTCCCCCTCATGTGAATATCTTTTACTGTCTAGGTGGTATTACTCTAGTTTGCTTTGTCATACAGTTTGCGACTGGGTTCGCGATGACCTTCTACTACAAACCTACAGTAGCAGAAGCGCTGAACTCAGTTAAGTATATTATGAATGAGGTAAACTTTGGTTGGTTGATTCGTTCTATCCACCGTTGGTCTGCCAGCATGATGGTCTTAATGATGATCCTGCATATCTTCCGCGTTTATCTTACAGGTGGCTTCAAAAAACCGCGTGAGTTGACCTGGATAACAGGAGTGGTCTTGGCAGTCATTACCGTTTCCTTTGGTGTAACAGGCTATTCTTTACCTTGGGATCAAGTGGGATACTGGGCGGTTAAAATTGTCTCTGGTGTACCTGCAGCTATACCTTTTGTCGGGGATCAGATAGTTGAGTTGATGCGCGGTAGTGCTAGCGTAGGACAAGCTACTTTAACACGCTTCTATAGCCTCCATACTTTTGTTCTACCTTGGTTTATAGCCGTCTTTATGCTAGCTCACTTCTTGATGATTCGCAAACAAGGCATTTCCGGACCTCTATAAACGGTTAAAAATTTCCTTAAGGAGAAACTGAATCAAATGGCAACCATAAAAAAACCGGATCTCTCAGATCCAGATTTACGTGCGAAATTAGCAGAAGGCATGGGTCATAATTATTATGGAGAACAAGCCTGGCCTAACGACCTACTCTATATCTTCCCTGTAGTAATTCTAGGAACTATAGGTCTCTGTGTAGCTTTAGCTGTTCTAGACCCCACAATGGTCGGTGAACCTGGCGATCCCTTTGCTACCCCCCTAGAAATCCTGCCTGAATGGTACTTTTACCCTACTTTCCAATTGCTACGTGTTTTACCTAGCAAACTTTTAGGGGTAGCTTGTATGGCTTCTGTTCCTTTAGGCTTGATCCTAGTTCCTTTTCTTGAGAACGTCAATAAATTTCAAAACCCCTTCCGCCGTCCTGTAGCTACTACAGTATTCCTCCTAGGAACTTTAATCACCCTTTGGTTAGGTGCTGGCGCTACTTTCCCTATCGATAAGTCTTTGACTCTCGGTTTATTTTAACTGAAGGGAACAGGGAACAGGTCTAACATCTGTAACTTTTATTGCACTTTTCCAATTCTCCAGATCTTTAACCTCTCTTATTTTTTAAGGGGGGTTAATTGTTTTCAAACCTACAAAAACAAGAATAGATTCCAGAACAAGAAGATGTCAGAAACAATTGACCATGACCTAGCAAGCAACCACTGGGTTCAAGTTCAATGCCTCTGTTATGTAGGCGTAGCCGCCCGAAGGATGCATAAGCAAAGGTCAGGATAAAGTTATCATACTTAGTCTAGAGAGCAATCTTTTTTCCTTTAAAAATATCTTTAATATGTTATTTACTTTTCTTATTAATTCTTTTTTCTTAATTTCTCAAGCATTAACTAATGAGCAACAATTTGATATTTTAAAAACTAAATTAGAACAATATAAATTTCATGTGGTGATAGAAATGCAGCCCAAAAGAGGACCTTATTATGGACAGGTAACTCAAAAAACAGGGGAAGTTTGGCTGAATCCTGTCATTTTTGACTTACAAATTGCTACACCAGTTATCATCCATGAAGCAGTTCATGCGGCACAGTTTTGTAAGGGAAAAGGCAAATTTGCTCAACTAGACCTGACAATTAATCCTATTGTTTATGCTCAACGTTTTTTTAACTTTTACATTGATAATAATCGTAAAGAGTTAGAAAGAGAAGCCTATGCCGTGCAAACTCAACCGAATAGTTTTGACATGGTGACTTCTTTACTAAAACAGTATTGTAATAAGTAAATGATAAGCTAAAACGCATTTAAAATGCGTTTTAGCAGGGGATAGGGGGTAGGGTGTGGGGAGAATTTTCAAGTAGGTAACTTAAATGCGTAGAAGCATATTAAAACTGGCAAAATGTTCATTGAGAACTTTTTAATCTACTTTTCTAGAGTATAAATAATGCTTAACAAAATAATGAAGTTACGGTTATGAAAGAAGTAATAAGATCGTTACTGAATTTTATGTGGGCTGGTCTATTTGAAATAGGAGGCGGTTATTTAGTTTGGCAATGGTTAAAGGAAGGAAAACCCATCTCATGGGGCATTATAGGAGGTATAATTCTAGCATTATATGGTGTTATAGCCACTTTTCAGACTGCCAATTTTGGGAGAGTTTATGCAGCTTATGGCGGGGTATTTATTGCTATGGCTATGGTTTGGGGATGGAAAGTAGATGGGATCAAGCCTGATAATTATGATGTTTTAGGCGCACTTGTCGCAGTGATAGGGGACTTGCAATCTAAAGAAATACCATTTAAACTGAAGTAAGACGAAATTTTAGAATCCTATTGTGGCACGTTTAAAAATAGAACTAGATGAACAAATCAAAGATACTCTCCTTGATGCT